>Ga0222719_10000809_pt1 | contig 31214 bp, 42 predicted proteins | sample C33_34DmetaG_FD_165039 | JGI IMG/M metagenome (GOLD analysis project Ga0222719, IMG submission 165039) | Estuarine water microbial communities from San Francisco Bay, California, United States - C33_34D | ecosystem: Environmental > Aquatic > Marine > Unclassified | place: USA: California... | reverse complement strand
CGAGGGGGTAGTCAGGCTAATAGTAAAATCAGGCGAGCGAACCCGTACCGCCCCCCCCCATGCCTAACTAGAGAGCGTGCGTGATGCGTAACTTATTGGCGTGCGTTTATTAAGTTGCCTGCGTGCCGATGCTAGGCGTGTAAGTTGTGGATCGTGCAGGTGTGTCGGTGATGCGTGTAACCTGATGGATCGCCTGCGGTTATTAGCTTACGGGTCCAGGTGCTCAGTCAGTAGGAAGAGTGGATCGAGGGAAGGTAATGCCGGACTTGGTTAGGCCTATCATATGGCCCACATGTTGTAACGTATGGCCTGTAGTTTGCTTGGCTATCTGCTAGAGCTGCATACTAGGTGACTAGCTTTATCCTTTTGGGAATAGTTGCTTTGGCCTATTCCGGCTACGGGTGAGAGAGTAGCCAATTGGGGGTAAGAAACAATCAATAGGGGGTAAATGTGGGAGTCAGAAAATGGTGTGTCAAGTATATAAGTTACACGTATGCGTTGGAGCGGTGTGAGAGTTGTGCTTAGGAGTGATAGTACTTTGATTGCATTTTTATTCATTGATTGTTTTGAGGTGGAAATGTGAGAGTGTACCCTAAAGGGTAGAAAAATAGTTTACAGTTTTTCTTGACGCTACACTAGGTTTTGTGGTTTTGTGTTTGTGTTCGCTGGAATAAACCAGACGGACAAACTCTAAAAATCCTATGAATAAATTAATCCATAAATACCACGTATACGTCAGTAATGTTGGTAGTGTATATGCTGGCGATTCCTTGAATGCAGCCAAAAAGGAAATGGCAGTATACATACAACTCTCAATGAATGCTGTAGGGAGAGCTAGTGGGGAAGATGTGATCCTCAAGCGATATGGAGAGATCGCCCAGCAATACGCTGGTTTCCTAAGTGAACTATAATTTAAATACCTCCATCTTGAATCTTGACTCTAAAAATATTTTTATGAAAAACGAACATACACTTAGAAAATTGGCTGATGAGTTCTTGTTAGCTACTTTACCCGTTGAAAAGCTTAAACTTAGATTGCGAGTGCAGTCCTTCCTGGAATCTATTGAGATTGAGCAGTCCAAAACAGCCTTATTGGAAGCGGTAGGAGTCTCCTACTTTGCAAGCGTAAACAGTTCGCAAAAGCTTGTGAAAGGTTCTTTGCAAGGGTTCGATAGCCTAGGTCTTTACCTATCGCCCGCTGGCAAGTCTGGAAAGGATCTATGCACGTTTAGTTGCAATGGATGTGAGGCGGCTTGTTTAGATGAATCTGGCCATAATCTGATCGAGAAACGTTCTGGCCATAATTCAATTGATATAGCAAGAATCTTGAAATCCTGGACTCTCGAATTTAGGAAGGATATCGCTTACAAGATTCTAAGTGCTGAAATTATTTCAGGGAACCGCAAGGCAAAAAAGGAAGGACGCAAGTTTTGCGTTCGCTTGAATTGTACCAGTGATGTTGATTTTAGTGACCTGATTGCAAGTTTTCCGCAGGTGCAATTCTACGACTATACAAAGAACCCGAATAATACTGGTTCTGACAATCACCACATCACATTTAGTTGGGGTGGATTCTCTAGTGGTCGATTACAGCACTATCGCAATGCATTAGCAAGGGGACAAAAAATAGCGTTTCCTATCGTAAAGGCTGATGTTGCAAGGGTTCTTTCCCTTCCAAATACCCAAAGCTTTGATGATACTGATTTGAGGTTCTTGGACGGGCCGCAGCAATTCGGCATCCTAGGAGTAAAGGAAACTGGAAATACTGAAATAGGCATTAAAGAAGGATTCTTCCTAACTTATGATGCATTCATTCAAGCAGTAAGCTGGATTAAGGGTGAATAGTTGGATGGGTGGGATGGGCCAAATTTTCACCAATAACTCAAAAATAATCCTATGAAAAACAAATACGCATCAAAATGTTCCCAATGTGGAACGAAAGTAAACCCTGGTATGGGTACAATTAAAAAACTCAGGAGACGCAAGTGGAGCTGCACTTGTTTAGAATGCAAACCATTGACCGCAAGTGAAGCCTTAGAGCTTTCTTGGGGTGATGAAGGCGATGCCGCTGGTATTTATGCAGCCTCTCAATCTGGAAGCAGTAAATATCAGTCCTGGAGTGCTTACATTCCCAGCACAGGGTCTTACGTCTACCAAAACAAAAACGGACGTTGTGAAGACGCACCATGCTGCGGTTGCTGTTCGTAATCTAGTCACGCAATGCAATTCGCCAATTAACTGGACCAATTTTTTACCAATAACTCAAAAATAATCCTATGAAAAACATGAAAACACTAGCTATTAAACAAATGAACACCAAATGGGTAAACCATGATACAGTCAACTTTAGTACATTGCTTGAGTGTGAAGAGATCCAGCTAACGCTGGAGGAAGTTATAGTGATCCCGCCTAAGCAGGCCGAGGGGCCAGTGGTTAGGAGTCGCTCCACTACCGAGTTCATATTGAGCCCTCATTACTTCGGTGTAGCAGGACGACTAGAGGAAATGGACCTAAGTCCCTTGTCTGCATATACAGACAAGGATTTGTATTGGATTCTTGTTCGACTGGGCATGGTCTTTAATCAAGATCTAACGGACGAGCAAATTGGGAACCTTTGTCACGATATGAGGGTTGCATCATGATCTACTCAGTTGAAATAATACTATCAATCCATAACCATGAGAACCTGTCACGCAAGGTGGAAGGACTATTATTGTGAAATACTGCACTATATGTCGAACCAAACTCTCCGTTATTGACACAAGAGAACTGTCAGAAAACACCGACAACGAGCATGGTCATCCATGTGTCCGTCAAGGCCAAATAGCAGGCTTTAACAATGGCATCGTGCGAGAACGCAAGTGCCAGCATTGCCAGCACCGATACTTCACCAGGGAAATGGTGATCCATGTAAAGGAACCTAAGAAAAAACTATTTCTTGACACGCAAGGCAATTCATGAAATTCCTACATGTCTCTAAACCCAAACCTAAGATAATCCTATGAAAGAACTAGCAAAAGCACTATTACAGGCTCATAACGAGATGCCTGTAATCGAAAACAATGCGGTCAATCCGCACTTCCGTAGCAACTACGCAACATTGGACACGATCATCAAGCAGTGCCGTCCAGTGTTCAGTAAACAAGGCATTGCTGTATTGGAATACTCCGATGCGGATCTCCAAAAACTAACACTGATTCACACTGAGTCAGGCGAAGAGTTATATAGCTCAATTGAGTTGCGGTGTAAGGACGTAAGTAATCCTCAGCAACTCAAGTCCGCCCAAACCTACGCAAGGCGAATGCTTTGGCTTTCTGCTACTGGAGTTTGTCCAGTAGATGAGGACGATGATGGAAATCAAGCATCACAAGGCGACTCTAAGCCTGTCACGCAAGGCAAAGGCAAGATTGGCCTGCCACAGAAGACTGTCGAGGCATTCGGAGCCGAGGGTGAGATCGTTCTAAGCTACCTTGTGAGCGTTAAGGCGATTAAAGTAGGGCAAGGGTTCGATGACGTGCAGAAGTGGCGTTCTGAGATCATTGCAGACCCTCAGAAGGTACTTGAGAATGCTCGCCAGCATCAAATCAACTTGAAAGGCAAGAAATAATGGAACTCGAACTCTATCAGATCATCTTAGCAGTAGCCATACCATGGACACTGCTCACAACTCTCATCGGATGGGGGCTGCTCCATTCAAACAAACAATACCGCAAACGCCAAGCAATCAAATACCCATACGAACATGAGTAATAATTACACCACAACAGGAGCAATCCACGAAATCACCCAGCCAGAACAGGCGGGTGAAGCAACAAAGCAGAGCATCATTCTCGATGTGACCGATAAGCCAGAGTACCCGACCTATGCAAAGTTCGAGTTCTTTGGCAAACTCCATGATAAGTTTTACCAAGTTCTTGCTGGCTTATCTAAGGGCAAGACCATCACCCTGCACTGGTCTATTTCTGATCGTGAATGGAACGGGAAGTGGTTTGAAGGTAAACGAGTCTGGAAGATTGACACTGGCGAGCAAGCTGCACCACAACCAGCACAGGGACAACCTGCTCCATTTACGCCAAACACTGATGATGTAGCACCATTCTAATAAGAACCAATGAAAAGAAACTATATAGATATTGAAACACAAAAATGGGCTAATGCCCCTGAGTTTGATCCTGACTCTGTAAATATTAGTCACCTAAAAGACCCTGCCAAGATTGCAGCCAAGATCAAGGAGGCAGAGGCAGTGTATCAAGACAAGCTTGCCCTTAGTCCAATGACGGGTCAGGTGCTGGCGATTGGAGTGCATGACCACAGTAATGGCTATATTGCTATTCATGGTGACAATGAAAAGGAAGTCCTGGCGGAGTTCTTGCCCTGGTTGAATAACGAACTGTTCCATCAGCACTATATCTGCGGCTGGAACCTCAAAGGGTTCGACCTACCATTCATCAGGCATCGTGCATTCCTACATGGTCTTGGTCATCTGGTGCCTGTTGTGCTGTATGATAACCGAGGGTTTGAGCACTCCTGTGTTAAGGATCTCATGCTCATCTGGTCTTATGGCAAGCGAGGCTCCGATGCGTGGGTTGGGCTTGACAAGGTGGCTAAGTTTTTGGGTCATCCAGGAAAGCGAGGCATATCAGGCAAGGAGTTTGCCGAGTATTACCATGGATCTCCTGAGCAGCAACGCATGGCAATGGAATATCTCAAGACTGATGTCGAGATATTAGAGTACATCACAGACAGGATATTGTTCTAATCAATTTGCAGGTCAGCACTATGTCGGTAAGTACGGAAACGATTACAGCGAAGGGATTCGCTAGAGCGGCTAAGGTGCTGGCTTGCTTCACTTTTAACCAAAACTAAGAAACTATGAAACCAAAACAACTAATATGGCAGGAGATGTCAAACAACTGCATTGGTGCAGTGTCAGACTATGGCACGTACATCATTAATGGGGATGACAACTCAATGCAGTTCACCCCATTTAATCCAGCAGAACGTGAACAGTGGGCGACAACAGCTCAGGCTATGGATGCAGCGGATGAGCTAAATCGCAAGCATTACAACCTCATCGGGCTGGCAGTTACTCATGAACAATAAGGAGATTAAAGAACAACTACGCTATCGTGAAGGCAGTGTGTTCGAGTGTTGTGAGGCATGCAAATACTTCACCACTACGGAACATCGGTATCTGCCTGAGAAGGTTTACCACAATTGTACCAAAATGACATCGCTAGGTGCTAGTGTCGGGCCAGAAAAGCACTGCTACTGCGATGAATATGAACCTAAGTAACCAACTATGAAAAACCAACCAAAACAAATACAGCACTTACTTACGGAAGTTAATTGCAGACTAGAGCATGGCGTAGAAGATCCACACCTGCAATACGTGCATGAGCAATTGAAGTTAGCAAACTCCGCACCCATAATACAGGAGCACCACATTGCAGACCTTTGCTCACGCATTGCTAACGAGTTCGGGAGTACTCTTGCTGATTACTGGAATACCAAGTGCGTAGAGAAAGATTTGCCACCTATTTATGATAGGGGTGATTGTCGCAGTATCATTGCATCACACGTTAAGGAATGGAGTGAAACAATCCTAACCAACTAGAACTTGACACGACTACCGCCTGCACTACTGTAGGTGACTTAATCTTACGGCTGTAGCAGGCCGAATGATAGACCATGAAGATTAAATATATTTACCAAACCTCGCAGTTGAGATCAATGGGTAGTTTATCGCCCACTGCTACGATTTCCTGCGAGGTTTAATTTTTGATATGAAAAACTCGTTCATACTTTATAACGACTTACTGCCGACTGTGGAAAAGCTATCAGACGAAACAGCAGGCAGGTTGCTGAAGATGATTTTGCAGTATGCCAATGGAGACAATCCAACAACCGACGATCTTGTGCTGGATGTAATCTTTGGATTGGTGCAGCAGCAAATCAAGCGGGATACCAAGAAGTATTCTGAGTACATTAAAAAGCAACGGGATAATGGGAAAAGGGGCGGTAGGCCAAAGAAGCCAGCGGTTAATCAGGAAACCCAAAAAACCCAACCCTTTTTAGAAAAACCCAAAAAAGCTGACAATGATAATGTTAATGTAAATGACAATGTAAGTGCTAGTGTTAATGACAAACAAGATACTCCCCCCATAATCCCCCCTAAAGGTGGGAAGCGTGGAACACAAATTCCTGACAAGTCATATTTTGATATGTCGCTTGCTGAAAAATACAGCATGAACCCAGATATAGCTTTCGAGATATTTGAGCTTTGGGCGACATCTAAAGGGCAGATCTACAAGGACTGGAATGCAGCATGGAGGAAAGCTTGCTGCGACTGGTTACCTGAAAGGCACGCAAAGGTTAAAGCCAACCAGCAGATACAAAACACCGAGATTAAATCAACTCCAATCGAACCCATCAACTGGCATGGTTTTGCAATTGAACAATACCCACAACTCAGGGACAAGCTGGAAACCGAGTACAAACAATGGGACGACCTACCACAAAGTATTCAGGAAGCCATAACCGAGGACATTAAGAATGATTCATGACACAGTAACAGTACCAGACTCTACGGAGTACGAGCAGGGGCTACTTGCCTGTTGCTTCTTAGACCCTAAGTGCATTCAGGACTCGATCTGCTCAGGCATTGAGGATGCCACATTCAGCACGATATTCCATGCAGACATCTGGAGCGTACTGGTTCAGATGGATAAAGACGGGACACATCCCAGCGAAATTGAGGTAGCTGATTGTCTAGCGAGGGATCACGAACATGACAAGGGTGGTGCCTATCGGGAACTTAACACGCTCACAGAAGCCGTACAGACCACTGTAAGCATGCCGTTCTATATTAAAGAGGCTCTTCGTATATCTAAATTACGAAAGACCCGTGAAGGATGCTTAACCGCCCTTGATAGAATTACCAAAGACGACGACCCAGAACGCATCGCTAAAGATTTACTGCAAACACTCAGCGACTCGGCAACAGAAACTAGCCAAGACACAGACATTCCGACAGTCACAGAGAGCGTAATTAACGACCTCAAGCAACGAAACCAAGACGGCAAGAAGTTCGTCGGGCTAGGCACAGGACTATCTAACCTTGATACCATCCTTGGGGGATTTCGTGAAAGCTCATTCAACATCATTGCTGGTCGCTCGAAGGCTGGAAAAACTACACTAGCTCTACAGGTTGCACTACATAACGCAAAGCAAGGCATCTTCACTCGCATCTGGTCGCTGGAGATGTCAGACGAGCAACTGCTATTCAAGGTGCTGTGTGCAATCGCTCAAGTAAATCCCAACAGGGCTAATGACTGCCTCCTGACGCAAGCCGAGTTTGATCGCCTAGAGTCTGCAAGGCACGAGATCTGCAAGCTTCCCCTAGCAATCAAGGACATTGCCAACGTAACAACAGAGAGGATTGCAGCACAACACAAACAGGACATCGCTAAGTACGGGCAAGCCTTCTGTGTGGTAGACTACCTGCAACTCGTCAGGTCTATCGAAAGGAAACTCTCACGGGAGCAGCAAGTGGCAACAATATCACGGGACTTCAAGATCCTTTTCAAAGACACTAAAAGCCAAGGTCTTGTATTATGCCAACTCAACCGAGGATCAGAGTCCGAGAACAGGGAGCCACGCAAATCAGACCTTAGAGAGAGTGGAAGCCTTGAGTCAGATGCAGATTCCGTCACCATCCTTTACAACGACATGCAAGACCCAGACAAGACTTGGGCCAAAGTTGCAGCCAATAGACATGGAGCTGAAGGCAAAGCCGCATTGTCCTTCAATAAACCAATCTCACATTTCACCAACTACTAACTAACAAAAGATAAATAAAGACATGAAAGACATAAACGAAATTGAACTACTTGCAGATGAAAGCGAAAACTGGAGGCACGATAGGCTTAATCGAGTGCTAGGATACTACCTTGGTCTAATGAAAACCCCGTATAGCATTATGAGGCTAATAGACCAGAAAGGAATCCTACACGTAGCATGGGAAAAGCCACACGAACCATCGCCATCAATGCGACACGCAATGAGTGAAGCATGGGAAGAAATGGGCAACGAGCCTTATGACAATGTAAAACACGACATGGTGAGCAACTAACCTTTAGCCGACCACCAAAACCAAGCATAACCAACGACACAAAAGGAAACCAATGAGCGAATACAAAAACCCACTAGAAACCATACCGCCACTCACAAGGGAAGAATACTTTGCACTGCCGAATGAAATAGGAGGCTACCTAAAGAAATATCTAGGTCATATCACATGGGAAAATGGAAATAAACGTCATTATATCACCACAAATGCAGGTAGATGGGCAGATCAAGATGATTGCCCTAACGCAGAATGGAAAGCCGCAACTTCGTACTTCTACGGATACATTACCAAATGGCGGGAGGAAGAAAAGCTAATCAAGGAAGGCGACCCTAAGCAACTAGCGTCCACCGATAAAGCACCACTAGATCTAATCCCGCCAGTGGCAGAGGAACAGATTGCACACGTACTCAAACTCGGTGCTGATAAGTATGGCGTATATAATTGGCGAGGCAATATCGACTCCATCCAAGATGCCACCTACTACGGGGCCACACGACGGCACATCAACGCCATGATGAAAGGTGAAGCACTAGATCCAGAATCACAACGATCTCATTGGGCTCATATCGGAGCCACCGCAATGATTATGCTGGAAGTGATTAACGAAAGAGAGGAAGCAACACAATCATGACCACCGAAGAACAGACGAAAGCCTACGACCTTGACGAACTCCTACACCCAGAAGGCAAGCCTTGGGAGTGGTGGCAATTGCATATACGAGATGACTGGTGGGAGGATTGTTTAATCGCACCAACTCCTGACACAGTGAGGCATTATCGTCGCAAGTCAGACGCACCGGACTGGGATCGGGAACTGTCACTCAAAGAGGTGCGGGAGTGCGAAGAGTTACCTCCAGATTATGGCAAAAACATAATATCCGATATTGACTGGATGCTAAACCAACTGAGAGGGTATCGAGTTTGGAATAAAGAGAAAGGTTTTTGTGATTTTTGTACTGTTGAGATTAAGCAAGAACTCCTCGACCACTTCAAAAAACTGCGGGAGAAGAAACTGAAGTGACGCCAGAAATTAAACAACTACAAGACGAGATCCTTAAATGGAAACCCGCTGATAAACTACACCCTCTTGAACGGGAGCAGTTTATGCGTATCCTCGGAAACCTCGCTTACCAACTGCTTAATCCAAGGAATACCACTAATCCCCCAAAGCTAGATGACGACATACTCAGCCTGCTCGCCAGAATCATTCGATACCGAAGGGGGCAGGGAGAATATGACTTCTCCAACTATAACCAATGCGAACAATCAAATGCAATACATGACGCATGGATGGATATTGAAGCGGAGATCCTAAAATACATAGAACCAGAGAACCATGAATAAACCCTACACACAAACCCTAACCTATAGGATAGAGAATGGACCCGCACTCTACATCATTCACGGAAACTTCGGGCCTACTGGAACATTCCCTGTTCCCACATTCGATGTCGAAGGGAAAGAATGTTTTAGCATCCATTCCCAATCGGGTGAGGTGTTTGCTGCGGGAGGCAATAAGATTATTAGAGAAGTTGAAGACATCCATGCAGTCAGTGGATGTTAGCGATTAGCTTTCTCGTAACCACCAAGCATGTCATGATGCCAATACACTAGATCAAGGATTGTACCCTGTAAGGAGTGACCCTTAATGTCCTCACCTGATGCAAACGCCCACATGTCTTTACTTGTGCGGTCAAGCATCGTGGTAGCAGGCATCATGTACTCTAGGGCAGTCTTGCCTATACCTTCACGCTTGGCGTTATATATATGGTAGCGATTGATTAAAGCAATGCGAAGTAAGTTGTTCTGTACAGTCTCATCCATCTCGATAGGTCTGCCATACATCCAATCTTTCACCATATCCACGGGCATACCAGCAGCCGCAAGTAATCCGCCATAAGCCGCAAGTTTACCCATAGCGGGAGCCGCCTTCTTTGCGGCTTGGTCAAACTTCCCTTGCTTCATTAACTCAAAGCCCTTAGCAATATCACCATTGGCAATTTCCCGATAGACGTCTGCCTGCTTTACCATGTAGGTTTTAAGTTGATAGAAGATGGGAGCAATCGGACCTGTCGCCATACCTGGCATCTCTAGTCTACTTAGTGGCAAGAAGTCTGATGCCTCACTAAAGAGTAAGCTTTGAATACTCTTGGGTGCTGCATCCTTAGCAACACTACCATCGTAAGCAAGCAGGTCATCAACCATCTGCTTGCCATCATCCCCGTACTTACTAATCAACTCTGTTCTGAGCTTATCAGGATTAGCCTTAGCCTTCTTGCGAAACTTCTGGTACAGTGCTTCGAGTGATGTATTCTTTGACCACTTATCTAATTGATTGAATCCTGTTGCGGTCAGCACCTTGTCCAGTGCCTTATTGAATCCTCCCGATGTCGCACCAAAGTCAATGGAGTTATTGCGGTCTAGCCCAATGTCATTGAACCAATCTCGCCTCTGCTTGTTAAGTGCTGCCTTCATCATATTGGGAGCACCCGCAAACCAGAACCCATTCACCAGATCCATTAGTTGAGTCAAGGTTGTGCCGTAGTTGGCAATGGTTCCAAAGTAATTGGCGGTCTTCAGGTCGTTAATAATTGTATTGGTAGACTCCCCGTTAAATCTCTTCTGGATTACATACTGAAGTTTACGCAAGTCGTCCTGACTCTTTACCCCAAAGTTATCCCCAAAAGTTTCAGCAAGCTTTCCCGCAAGTGTATCGTCAATGCGTACATTCGCACCCACTCCTGCAAATCTATCGTTAATATTCTGCAATACATCTCCACCAGGATCAACAGTGCGAATGCCTGCACGTTCATTAGCTTTGCTGATCTGCTGTCCCAAGAACTTACGGGACTCAATACGCTCCACCATCGAGTCAATGTAGTGACTAACACTCGTGACAGTATCCTCATAAAAGTCTGCAAGCCTATCATCTACCTGCTCAAACACTCTTGATTTCTCGTGACTGGTCTTTGTCCCACGAGGCTTAGTACCGAGAACTCTACTGGCGACCTCTACCTTTTCCAGATCACTTAGTGCTTCAACTGGCACATCCATACGAGCTGCATATTCTTCCAACGCCCGATCAAGATCATTGATCTCTTGTGACATACCATTCTCATCCATGTACTTACGCATCTGTTTGTAAGCACCCTTCTTGAGTAGACGGGGAATGTAAGAGTTGATGTATCCAATATCCATCGAGGCATCTTCTCGTGCCTCTACAAAGATCTCATCCAGGATACCCTTCGCCTCATCACGTACCTTGCCGTCGAATGTAGCACTCTGCCAATCCTTGTCGCCAGCTTTCTTGGCAACCTTCTTGATCTCGGCATTCAACTCAGTGTGGTAAGTGTCCATGTACTTCTGAATGGACTTCCAATCTTGATTACGTGCGGCTGTATTAAACTCGGCAAGTAATCCCTTCTTGGTAAGGACGTTCTGCATTGGAACCCAGAAGCGGTGAACACGTTTCTTGAGTTCACTTTGTCGATTGATTACACTGTACTCGAACGTCTTTAATGCACTTGCAATTTTCTGCTCCACACTTTTTGCCACCCTTGAGAGTGGATCAATGGCGTTACTGATTAGCTTCTTCGCCTCTTCCATCCGCACAGCAGTCTTGCTGTATCTTCCCTTCTCTAAATCCTGAAGACCTTGCTGCACCTTACTCTCTGTCATCTCAGGAGACTCTGACTCTCTAGCGATCTTACCATTCTTAATCTTAGGCTTCTCTAGGCGATTGACATTCTTTGCACTGCCACGCCATCTGCCTTTAGTTGCTGCACCTGCTAGTAATGCCAGCAGTCCTATTCCGAAGATGTGGCTCATGTCTGCCTTGTACAGATTATCCTCATCACCTTCGGCTCCCGCTATGGCTTGTGCCAATCCTGCTGCACCTCCAGCACTCAATGCACCAGAAGCTACATACTGCTGAAACTTCTTGCTGGTGAAGAAATCCTTAGCTGCCTGCTCTTCTTTGGGAATATTCAGCCTAGCACCACGCAACTCCTTCAGCTTCATGTTACGCTCATTAACAATGTTGCCACGTTGTTCGGGTTTGGCTTGTTGAATTGCATAGTCCAGTTGGTCTATGTCCTTTTCAAGTGCCTTTATCTTCTTGAATTGTTCCTTGTATCCATCGAAGGCATTGTCTGTCGGAAGGTTACTTGTGATGTCATCTTCTTGACTGCGTAGGTCGGTAAGCTTTCGCTTATGGTACTTAGTGAAGCCCCTAGACTTGTCTGCCTTAATCGCCTCTAGCTTGGCAATCTCTTTCTGAATGTGGCTAAGTCTACCTATATCACTAGAGAGATCATCGGTAATGCCAGTCATAGCACCTTTTAGAGTGGTGGCAAGGTTGGGTTGTAAATCAATACCTGCTTGAGCAGGGGCTTGTGGTTGTGCATCCGTGACTGTTCGTTGTGTCCCAAGGTTCTTTTGTGCAACAGCAGCAGGTGAACTGTAATCCACCAACTCATTAAGAAACTCAGCATCCTTATTGATATCATCCCATGAAGTTGTTTGTCGTTCTTTGAGGCTTTGTTGAATGGCTTGCATTTCATTATACATGCCTCTCGCTTTTTCTGGAATTAAATCCCTGAAAGTAATCTTCTCTTGCTGCTGATACTGATCGCTTAACGCTTGCAACTCAAGATCACTACGCCTCTGTAGCCCTCCAGCACCGCCAGTTTCCTCGCTCTGCAAAGCAGCACCAAGTTTCTTTAAGTCACTACCTCCTACTGCTTGCTGCCAATCTTCGGGCTTTAGCTTATTGAACTCTTCATAGAATACATCTTGTAGCTGTTCCCTCTTTGCAGTAGCTTCCTCAATGGTTGAGCTATCTTTAATTGAAATAGCTTTATCCACCTCATCGGGCGTCATATCTTTCTTAATGTCGGCTCCCGTAGTATCCTTAAAGAACTTTGCCTCTGCATATCCAAGTCCACCACCAATTACTCCACCCCATAGCAGTGCGTTCTTTACCTCATCTTGAGTAGGTGCTCTGCCTTCGTCAATTATGGTACGGGCATACAGCTCAGCACCAGCAAGCGTACTACCTTGAGCACCACGTAATGCAGCACGAGTCACTGTGCCTGCTCTAGCGAGGTTACCTAGCGGAATAGCACCTGTGCCTATCGCAGCCATTAACTCGCCCTTGCCGATACCTTCAGAGAGTCCCATATCCCTGCGTAGGTTCTGTGCCCAAAGGTTGCCTACCCCTGCACCTATCGCTCCCCCAGCGGCTGTGCCAGCAACAGGGCTTGCGAATGAACCAACGATGCCACCCGCTATACTAGGGGCGACCTCGGCTGCGATTAGCGTTGCGTTCTCTAGCCATGTAGGAGGTGCTTCTCGATATGGATCAGAACTGCGAAAAGTGGCAATGGAAGGATCAGTTAAATCAATTCCATCCTCTGAAAAGTATAAAGGGTCGATGCTCATTAAGATCCAAACGTAATACCTTCAGGTGTAATGAATGGGGCCACGCTACTATCCACTGGTATATCAGGAGTTAATGGGCGACCTATCGCCCTTTGCTCTCGTGCCTTCCTTTGTTGTTCTTCCACCTCTCTCCTCCTTTTCTCCGCATCTATCTGCATCCATTCCGAAACTGTTTTAGTGGCAGTACGTGCTTGGCCTGTTTTTGGGTCAGTGAAAGTGCGAGTCTCTTGCGTAGTTCCAGCAAGGTCGGTAATCTTACTACTTAAAGCATCATAGGCTATAAGGTCTTTATTGAGATTATCATTCTCCATTCGCTTATTCATAAGCTTAGGATCTGCAAGAATGTCCGATAAGGTCGCTCGCTTACCTTTCTTGTCAATCAGATATGATGTCTTGAGCAACTTGTCTCGCTGTGAGTCTATGTCGGTGATTTGCTTACCAACTGCTGGCGATGGATTATCCTTTAGTGCATTCACCATTTCCATTTCGATCATACCCCTAGCCATTAAACGATGCTGATGCTTATAACCAGGTGGGAGTGTAACTGCAAATGGACCCATTAACTCCTTTGGTGGAATCATCAGAGTGAGTTGCTTTGCTTTATTTGTATCCGTACTGACTTTAGTTGCTTCAGTTCCAACGTCTCTGCTTTTTATTAACGACTCATAATCACGCATTTTTAAGTCTTGAACTTCCTGCTCCTGCTTTGACGATTGCTGTAGTCGCTGGATACGTGCTTCAATAGCAGCTTCTGGGACACCAAGGTTATTGCCGTACATATAAAGGTTTTGAGCAATTGTCTCTGGAAGCGGCTTGCCCTGTGAACGATAGGATGATGCCGCTTGTATTGAATCCGAAAGTTTCTGTGTAGCCTCAGCAGTCTGCTGAGCTTCCATTGTTTGGCGGATCTGCTGTTGCTGTAAAGCATTATAATCTGCTTGCCGCTTAGTTTGTGCAAATTCACGAGCCATACGATAAGCTTCTGGACCTGCTTTAGCACCATAAGACTTAGCCGCTTTCAATGCCACCTCAATCTCATCAGCAGGCATCCCCTGTGCTTCCATTAGTGTTCGCACCTCTGGCTCAGTTTGCTCCCACTCCTTATTGAGTCTATGCTTCTCGATTGCCTTGGATACGTTTTCAAGTGTGCCTTGTATGGCTTGCCCCCATGCCTGACCTGCTTGCACGATTGGGCGTGTATCCACTTGGCTAAGTGGTCCGTATTGTCCTGTAAATAATCTCTGTGCCATTATGTGTTTTTCTCTCCAAACTTAAACCAGTCTCCACTTAGCAGATCTCCAGCACCACCAAGAGCACCACCAATTATGTTACCCCATTTCGCCTGCTCAGCGGCATACATGTTTGCCTCGTTAGTGTACTGGTTACTGATGTACGGCAATCCTGATTCTGGGTTAACGAGCTGCGGTCCTGATTGAGCCATAAGTCCTGCACCTGTGCTTAGTACGCTTTGAGCGGTTGGTGCTGCTTGCGATGGTCTACCAAGGACTTGCATAAATGGATCACCTCCAGTTGCCTGCTCTGCACCTAGCCTAGTCATTTGTTGGCCAAGTAGATTGGTTTGCATTGCAGACTCCCCTGCCATCAATTGACCCCCTGCCAACGCACCTTGCATTCCCCTATTCCAATCTGCCTCCATAATGCCTTGTACATAATCTCGCTCTGCACCTGTTTCCCTTAAACTCCTACCACTACCAGCTCTCCTAGCATCTATTAATTGCCCTAAATCATATTTTTCCTTATCGGACAACTGTGCGTTAGCTAACTCATTAGCCCTTGTAAGTAGCTGCTTGCGTAGCGGATCTACCGCAGCCTCGTTAGCGGCAACCTGCCTCTCAATGTTATCAAGGACTTCCTGGATGTCACCTACACGAAATGCCTCAGTTGCTCTATCACCTAAAGCCTCAACGTCAGATATGTCGGACTCCCGCTGTTGTGATGTGATGTAGGCTTGTGCCTCCTGCATCATAGGGATCAACCCCTTAAACTCGCCTGTCTCTGGATCAAAGCCTGCTGTACCCCAAGTGGTTGCCGCCTTACGAGCCTCCTCCTCGGACATGCCTTTATCAAGGTTTTCCTGATACTTCGCTTGGTTAAATTGCTTTACCTTTGTGTTACCTCCTAAGACATCTAACAGACCGCCTTCACGATCATATATGGCATTAGCAAGTACATTCCCCTCAGCATCCTTCTTAATACTGTAAACATCCTCTGAGGTAAGCGTATCGGAAATATCATCACTGAATACGCCAGCTTGAATGGATGCAGGGTTATAGTACGCACCAACTTCAGGAACTTGGTTAGCTCGACTCTGCTCTGTTGATCCATATGCACCAGTCTGTGCTCTATCCCTATGCCAGTTGGCGAAATCCTCCGCAGTACCCCCCTGCTGTTTAATGATTGCAATTTGCCTAGCTTCAGTGTTGCCTTGCCCCACCCCATTATTATCAAATGCAGCTTGTAGGTCAGGTCGAACTTGTAACCATAGGCGACCCCTATCTGACTCGTCAGTAATTTGTTGAACATCTGAAATCTCTTGACCGCCTGCATCTAGGTATCGTTGACCGCTGACGTACCTCCCTTGCTCATCGGTGCGTTTTATTTCGCCAAGCAATTGACGAGTGAGCAAATCCATTTCAGCATCTTGATATTCACCCCTTGCCTGTATCTCGGCAGGGAGCATATCCAGTAAGCCTTTGCCCTCAAACTGACCAGTGCCAGTTATGAAGTCATATTGTGTCTGTATGGTTTCAGCGGTTGCTTCGCCATAATCTTTTTGCTCTGGTGGATCGCTGCTATTCCATTCTAAAAAACCCATAATATTACCTTTTATCTGATTGTTTTAATAAATTATAACAGGCTTGCCGCCATTTATTGCCTTCGGTATTCAACCTTGTTAACCCGCCAGTTAAGAGTAAACACGCACACCCAATTTCAGAAATGCAATCCGCCACCTTTATCCTGTAATCAGGGCAACTCTCGGCAAACTTCCATGCGTGTATTGAGTTTAGTAAAAGCACCCTCAGCACCTGCTGATGTCTCACAAAGAAAGGATTAGTTGGGAAATAATAAAGCATATCACCAACCATATTATGCACCTCCTCGATAGTGTATGAATCATTATCTACAATATGGTCATAGGTAGCAGACATGGATATAATGCTGCGTATCAACCAAGCAGGTTGCACATCTTCAGGAATCATTTTTGCTATTAAGAGAACAAGCTCTTTATCGCCTTTGCCATGTATTCCTTTTACTAAATCCGAATTGTCCATAAAATAAAAAAGCCAACCCCCGATATTCAGTGATTAGCCTATACAGTTTAATGCCCTGCGGCAGTGAAAGTGATCTGCATACTTACATGGCTTCTGTAATTGTGCAAGGATTAAAATAACGGCTCGGCTATACGTGGATCGTAAACAAAATCTGGGTTAATGAAAGTAGCTTTAGGTTCTTTCTCTCTTGGGTACTCACTGTGTAACTTCCAGTATAGATTACACATACCATCCTTTTCCTGAATTGTAGCCTCGTAATTTACATACTTACAATTCCCAGCACTCCCATAATGCACCCCAACAACTCGATTCATTAACTCAATAACACAACCCTTTAATGGTCCATCAACACACATCCCCACCCTGTTTAATGTATTATGAATGTTCATGAACTTACCACACTCTTCACTCGCCACCCACTCATCTACTATTCTTATAGCATCTTCCTTGGTGTAGTCTTCTTTGTAATGAATGTAGCTATTCCAAGGTTTGTATTTTTCTTTTTCCATCCCGTACGCTTAGAAATCTAAAGCATTCGTGCAAGGATTAAAACTTGATGCCATAGCACTGTGCGTTAAACGCATCAATCCCTGTCACATCATCTCTAACCCTCAGCACAATGCGATCATTGGTTCCTTTACGGAGTCTTAAACCCCACTGAAGGTTAAAGATCTCATCAAAGTCCACACAAGGCAAGTATCCTTCCGAAGTACCAAACATGTTGCCTGCACGAAACGCCCCTGCTCCATCACCGAATGACGGCTTGCCTCCAGCCAATCGCACAAAATCAAAGTTACTCTTCAACCCTTCATGGATTACAGTAATGCCATCACGTTGACTTTCATGCTGGAATAGCACCCCGTTAGTTAGTGCGGTGATGTTTCCAAACTTGTCCAGTGTAGCACTCGCATCGGCAATCAGAATATCTATCCGACCAATGTATATATCATAGTCTCCATTGGCTTGCACATAGTAATCCACATTATTGGTGCTGCCATTAACCAGCATGTCATTATCACCAGAAGACGTGCCGTCATCGGTCAGGTATTGACGAAACGGAAGCGGATCAATCGTCTCACCCTTTGGAGGATGGGGATGTGTAACGACATTAAGTACGCCCTCATCCTGAACCCTCGCCTTGTTTCCAGTAGTAGGGTCAACTATATAGGCTTTGACCGCACCTTGAGGCATTAACTATTCTCCCTTGTGGAGTCCTTAAAGTAACCGACTAAAGCACAATACGCAGAACCAGCAGTAGCATCAGAGTCAATCTTGACAGCAATGGCGCTACCCTTTGGTATCTCGATAGGGATAGTGGCAAAGACCCTTGAGTTATTGCCAATGTAAATAATGGCATGATCTGCTCCGCCAGAAATGGTTCCAGCCGCCTTACCTTTATAGACTAGTGTTCCTGTGCTGGTTGTTCTGGATGAACCGAAGTTGCTGTTACTATTGATTGATGCAGCAGTAGCATCACTTATTAAATCACCCCCTGTTGGATTACGAATGATCGTAACTGTAGCCATATCAGACAAACCAGTGAACCCCCTTATGCCTACAGCAACCGCACTCAGAACATAGTCCACATCTTCGTCATTATAAAGATAAATCAACGAGGCATCTCCAGCAGAGAGGCTTGTTATCTCTCCGCTGTTAATATTATAGACATCGCCTTTTGTGTTAGCAAACTCGGATTCGGATTCGGTAACAGCAAAAGTCTTGAGTTCGTTGCGTTTTGTTACGGAGGCTTTATAGCCTGTGCTTGGATCTTCGATATGAGCCATCTTATTCCTGGTCAAATTGTTGTTTTAAAAATTCTAGGAGTTCCTTTTGTAGTTCCAGTATCTCTTTCAATACTAAATAGGATTCTACATCCGCCACTCCCCTGTAGTCCTGTCCGCCTTTCGTGATCTTTTCATCCGAGGCCGTGCCTATAGTCTGTATAATATTACCACTCATTGTCAAAACCTAAATGCTGTTTGTGCTGAATCCCACACCAAGCAGTACACATCCCCTGCTGGCATTGTGACTGGTGCGGTAAAGGTTGTTCCCTGTAGGATGATATTGAAGTTCAAGAAAGCATCTCCTGTACTGATGTTCGCTACTACCAACTCGTAGTTGTCCCGCTGGTTCTTTACGGAGAGCGTATTGCCCGATGCAGTGATCTCAATACGTGGGCAGCGTGATATGTCAATAGTCTCTGTGGTAGAACTACTTATCTGCTGGCGACCCCATGCGTTGGGATCTAGTGCCTGCCCTGGACTGACGATGCTCATTAGTCTAGACTTCTGCCACCAAGGAGGTCATGTCTTGTTCCACTAACACGGATGTATCTAAAGTCTGGAGATCCTGCGGTTACGGAGACAGACACATAGGCATTATGCCCACGTAGTCTAGTAGGTAGCCTTCGCACCACATCGTTGTTTGATCCTGAATGTGTATAAGTGCCAAGTGAATCGAAATTATCTGGGTCAGTAGTGGTGATGGTCGTAGAGAACGCATCTGCGTTTGCTACATCCGCAGCAACCTGCACCTCATGAAAGTCCTTAATGTCATCAGTACCAAAGGTGTATGCTCTCGTCAGGAAGTTTCCAAGTATTTCAGTAGTATCAGACTCCGAGTCGCTTCCTATTGTTCGGTTTGTGTCGTCCAAAGAGTCTTGCCCTGCGTCATCAAATAAATACCACCCTGTAGGCGTACAAGCAACTAGGGAAAAGTTCCCACTACTATTTTCTATTGTAACGAAGTCACGTATAATAATATTCGGGTACTGGTCTATACTAACCCATGCCTCGTTAAGTATATCATAGACATAAACTAAAGTAAACCCATTAGGGTACACGAAGTGTCCCCTAGAAAATAACTCTACAGCCAAATAATATTTATTATCATAGACTATAGCACATGCCTTATCTGGGTTCACTCCTATATCTAAAACATCCTGAATAGTATTGGAAATCGGTACTACTGCACCCTGAAGCTTAGATACTGCGGCTCCCGCTTGTGTTACAGCATCGAGGGCGGGATTAAGCTGCATAACCCCTTCATCACTCAGGAAGAAGGTGAAGCCTCCAGCCTGTGCGATTGTCCTCTTGGCAATACATCCGTAACGTGTGGTCAACTGGTAACGAGTGCTGATACTGGTCTGTTGTACGTTCGTTGCCACTGTGAGGCTCCGACGATTAAAGATGACCATATTATTCTCTTGATATGGCATAAAGCCCACCACGTAGTCGGCAGCACCTTGGTTTATATACCATTCAGAATCAGATGGAGTGTAATTGTTAGGTTCCAATAGGTCAGAAAGGATAACAGTAGAAGAGTCTATGATGCCACCGATGGATGTATCGGCACCCGTTGGTGTAGCAATCTCCCTTGGCTGTACACCGATCAATCTATTGGCGATATAGGCAGTAATGTTTGTATCAGGAAATGGATCTCCAGTTGCCGTGTCTCCGCCTCGCAATGTTGCTTCGCTACTTAAAGGCTCAAACTCACTATCAACCACATCTCCCGTGGCGGTAGTTACGCCATCCCAGACAAGAGGTCGCCCCTTGTAACGCATGATGTAGACCTGATTAAATGCCTGCACTACCTCTGGCTCATGTGAGGAGTCCACAATAGACTGAATCGTGTGGGTACCTACGCCAGTAGAGGTGATGTCTATTTGCGTGCCTGCCAAGGCATTACTATAACTGGAAGCCAATTGAATGTCACCTGCCGCACTATCTATTACGTAATAAGTTACAGCAGCAGAAATACCAGCAGGCAAGGTATCAGTTGTTGTAATCTGAACAGAATCACCAGCTTGAAAATTATGATCAACAAGGAAAGCAATTTTATCAGTGGCTGGATCAATTGCAGCAGCTAGAGTGCTTAGACTATAGTAGTTCACATAGTACGTGTCGGTGCCATCCCAGATTAACGCTGCCTGCTTCGTTGCCGATACTAACCAGTCCTTTTTGTCGTCATCAGGGTCACTATATACGCCAGAACCAAAGACTTCTTCGTCTCCAGCAGAGTAAGTGTAAGTCGGGGATACGCCCGTCATGCCTGCCTTGAAAACTACACCTTTGCGAAGACTGATCTTACGCCCATCGCAACGCATATTGATAGAACTCTGCAAATACCCAGGAGGTAATCTGTCTGGGTCAATATATGTATTAACGCCAAGAATCTCCCGATCACCATCCGTTACGAGAGGATCATCTAACTCACCATACTTTCTAAATCCTGCCACAATAGCAGAACTTATAACTTCTCCAGCAGAATAGTCAATATATGAATCAACAGCACGCCAATCGCCCCAAATACCAGCATTGCGATAAGTGGTGCAAGCCAGCTACGCATCAGTTTCCCGTACCAGATACAGCACCTACTGCGATTGGACGCTTCAAGTCTTTAAACGAGACGGAGATATTACCAACAAATCTGTTGGTGTGAGAAATATTCAGGTCATCAATGACGTGTTGACCATTCTCAAATCTAGCACCTGAAGCAGAGATGCTTCCTGAGCTGGCGTTCCCTGCACGATTGTAAGAGAACTCGGAGAACTCATGCTGTGGGATGTTGTTTACTGCCTTGTCGATTGTGTCAGTGACGCAACCTGTTAGCAGAATTGTGGTAAAGAGTAGCTTTTTCATAAGATTCTGATCTCAGAGAACTTCGTATCAAATGTCAATTCTGAAGAACCGCACCCAAGATACCTCGCATACTCTCTAGTGCCGCTGATAATGTCGGAAGTAGGAATAGTGGACTTAAACCCAGTATGAGTGCCAACTCTAACCGCAGAGAAAACCACAAGGGCTTTAAGATAAGACCCACCTTCACTGCGAACAGCATCAAACAAGAAGCCATCAGTAGCCATATTTCCAGTGGTAAACTTAACACGTAGGTCGTCATGTAAATATCCTGATAGGTTCATGGTCGCAGGGTCGATGACTGGCCTAGCCCATTTCGGAATACTTGGGCCATCAGTGATCTTCCCTGGAGGAACGATCCATATATGCTCATCCTCTAGTTGTGCGACAAGCTTATTCTGCAAATCCTTATAGCCCTTCCTGTAGGTGCTGGCTTTCCAGTTCACATTACAGTCATAGACTAGCCGCTTATAGCCTTCCAGATACTCGCCTACGATATTAGGTGGTACTGGATTGCCTGCGTATTGGAAGAGCAATGGTTCAAGCAGTAGCCGATTACCATCTTGCCCTAAGTCAATCCGCATAGGGACGTTGAGAAACCTAGCCATTTTTCGTTTCAAGCTTGGTAATAATAATACCAAGTTCTTGCCTAATTTCCCCAAGGACTTTCCCCTGAGATTCAGCCAACTCGAAAAGCTTGTTACTATTCTCCTCAAGTCTTTCGATCTTCGATTCCTGCACCATTGTTAAGGTCTTATCCTCGGCTCGCTCCTCTTGGAGTTTATCGACCTTTTCAGAGAGAATATTATTTGTCCTCTCATTAGCCATTACCTTGCTCCAGACTTTTCCAAGTGCAACAGCACCACCCAATGCGGTGATGCCAATACTGCTAAAGCCGATTAAATCTCCTGTTGAGATCTCCATTATTTATTCCTCATACCAAGGATCTTCAGGGTCACTCTTACGAGCGATCACTTGTGACTTGGTTAGTACAGTAGTTCCGTAAAGTGCGTATGGCTTATTGCCACAGTATTCCACTATGTAATTTCCGTCTGGCATGAGAGTCGGAGCGATAATCACATCATAATCAAAGGTATCTTGGATCTGTGTAATATCATCACTATCAAAACCATCAACTTTGGTTTGGTCGCAGATTGCGTATTTATGTTCTACACTCATGCTGGAATATCAGTACTAAAGGTGGGTCCATTTACCAGAGTCCCATTGCTGGACGATGAACCTTGATCGGTAATATTTGTTCCCGTACCACCATCATTATCACCCATTCGATGCCAAAGCACAGGGGAGTACACGGAGAGATCAACTGGCAAACTGCCTCCAATAACACTTGCTTGACTAGAGTTAATCGCACTTGGGATCACCGCCAACTCATCAATCTTACCATTCCAATATAAGGCAGGAGTGCCATTATTATTCTTAGCCCCGATATAAGGAACGACTGGAGAGTTAGTGTCTCCATAAGTGGACATGGTTACAGCAGTAGAGTTAGTCACCTGACTGGACCCATTAATGAATATTTCTTGCTCTACGTTACTTCCATTCTGTTTGAATGCTGCAATAATATTTGTCCAGCCTGTAAGGTCTACGCCTGATACTGTATCGATTAGTGCAGTAGAACCAACATTGTCAGCAGTATAAAAGATTGCTGCCTGACCACTGGTATTCTGGAATAATGCCACTCTGTCTCTTGCACTTGCATTATCCATTCCAAAGATATACCTCGTGCTGCCAGTTGCATCCATCTTTACCCATGCAACTATCGAGAAACTGGCTTGAAAGGTAGTGGCTAGGGTATTCGCAATTGTGATATGGTCATTGCTTGCGTCGAAATCAACTGAGTATGTATTAGAGAATACAGGAGCACCACCCGAAGCTGATACGTCTGCCGCTATAGATGCTGCTCTGGCTGTACCTGTAAAGCGAAGTGGCATTATGCACCCTCAATGGTGAGGTGTAGACGAATTGTAATCCCGCTGGCGGTATGAGTTGGTGTTGCTGAACCTCGCAAGACTCCGCCAATGTAAATGCTTCCCGCTTCCACATTAAAAGGAATTGGGGTAAATGCAGCAGGCTTGATAACCTGGCTTCCTATCAAGTCCTCGTAGGTAGCCCCAGTGTCCACATAACTCAAGATGGTAGCTGCATCTGCATCACTAATGCTTACCGCACTATTGACTGTGCCAAGGCTTGCAGTGGAACTATCGCTCACGAATACTGTGATCTGGTTTCCGTTATCATCCTTATCAAGAAGACTAAAGCCGTTGATCGTTCCCTTAACTTGATCTCCTTGACCCAACGCTACCTCTGTGAAGTTAAACAGCACATCGTTCTGTGCATAGGCGTTGGTGTCAAGTGTTGGCGTTACGTCTACTACGAGACTCTTAAAGTTACTGAGTGTCTGTGCTCCCATTGTATATCTCCTTAATTATATGGTGCGGTTGTGTGGTGTGTTGTGTATTTCGTAAATGTCGTTTGCCCCTGCTGGCGTTCAAGCCTGTCGAGTTCATTGAGTATAATACTCTCTGCCCTACCTTCTGCGACTTGAGCCTTTTCTGTCTGGCGTGTTGCATGTAACCAGTCTGCATAAGCACCTTGTATAGCGTATTCACTCCAAACGTAAAGAAAATCCGTATCACCCGACGCATAAATTGCCTTCGGGAATCCGTAAACAATCCAGACTGGTGCGGTAGATGTGCGGTTGATTAATAGTGCTTCACCAAGCTCCGTGGCGTTCACGTTATCATAGACCAACTTGAATGGAATCTCAGTGGCTCCGTAGTTACCAGAGCACGGATCTTCCTCTGTCACCCTAAATAACTCGTATATGGTATCGGTGCTATCGCCATCTGTGCCAAAGTCCAGATATGCATTAAGGCTTGCTGTAGCTTCTGCACCACTCCCTGAGCCACCAGAAAAAGTAACAGCAGGCACACTGGCATAACCGCTACCTTCATTAGTAATCGCCACACCATTAACTTCGCCATCCGCATTGATTGTCGCTGTTCCTGTTGCTTGTGTGCCTCCACCTCCAGGTGCTGCAATCGTTACAGTTGGTGCTGAAGTATAACCAGACCCACCATTGCCGACTGCTACTGAGCGAACCCGTACGTCAGGGATGACTTGCTTAACCCGTGTAGCTTCTGGCCAGCGAGTGCGTTCCCTTGCCCACCTTGCATACTTGTTAAAGGATTCCAGTGCAGCATTGGCTTCATCCTCATTGAGTTGAGTTAGACCACACTTGTGCCTAAACTTATCAATTAGTGTACCAGCGGTGAAGCTTGTAGTTGGCCCACCAGATGTAATTGTGCCTATGCTGACAGTCCTCATGATTGTGCTCGGTGACTAGGGTTATCCCTGTACCAGTCTTTTACAAAGCCCTTATCGCTCCAGCATTCATCTCCATAGTGCTGCATAGCCCTAAAGAAGTGACGAGCTGGAATACAGCCCTGAAGCTTGCCTAGCCCATCTACTGTGTGGTTACCTGCCTGCCTTGCCTCTTGCCTTGCTACGGCATCGTAGGTGGCTACCTTGTGTCTTTCAAGATCCACCTCATGACGTAGGTAGCGATCCATATTTCTCATCCATTGTGAACCATTACCTAGATGCCCCCACTCAGGGAGGTAAACTTGTGGTGCGTCTGCTGTTCCTTTTAACTCAGCCATGATTAGAGAAGGTTTCCAAAGATTGCGTCTACTACGATGCGGAGTCTGCCTGCGGTTGCTAAACCTAGCTTGCCAGTTACAGGAAGAAGCTTCACAGTGAGATAAGTCAGAGCAGAACTCTCGTCGTAGGAATAAATCTTACAATTAATTGTTGAAGCAAGAGTAACAACAACATCATCTGTTTCGCCATTAGAACTTGTGGTGTCTGTGCTTTGGAAGTATGCACCATCTCCTTCGTGTGCTTTATTTCCAGCCGATACAGAAGTAAGACCTTTAGTGGTCATGAAACCATCCCCGTCGTTAGCATCACCAATCACAAAGGCAGCATTGGTCGCACCTACGAAGTCTTCTTCAATGATCGCATACACGCCCTTTATGATAGTGCCTGTACGTAATGGGAATAATTGATAGGTCTGCGTGTCATTAGTCGCCTCATCACTTGGTGCGTTGTCCACCAACTGCTTCCAGTCAATGACGTAACTCAATGCTGGTTCGTTCTCTGATGGAGCACCAAGCCCCACGTTTATATCTGTATTTGCCATGATAAAAAAAAGGGGTGCTCAGGAGAAAAGAAACATTAGAAAATTCCTGAGCACCCCCTGGGGATAGAAGTGATTAATTAATTAAGCGTCATTCGCAAAGGCGATGTCAGCTAGGATAGTGATCTTGCCTTGAGTCGTCTCAGACAACTTCGCACCAGAAGCTGGAGTAAACAAAGCCTCCAGTGTGTTTGCAGTGGTATAAGCCTTGCCGTTGATAACAGAAGCAGTGGTGTCACCACCAGAAACTCCATTATCATCAGTGCCAGTGGTATAAGCACCATTGGCTTGCTTGGCAAAGATCTCTGTACCATCAACGCAAAGTTCTGTGGAAGTCACAAAACCATCTGCATCACCAGTGTCACCAATTACTGCTGTCAGTGTAGTCTCTGATCCAGTGTAATCAAATGCCTCATTGAGGAAGATCATTACATCCCGAACATAAGCACCTACTGGCAGCGGAATTAGTTGATAGGTCTGAGTGTCGTCGTCGCTTTCGCTTGCTCCATTGGTAGCAAAGTCATTGAAATCAATAACTCGCTTGAAGTTCCAGCCACGCCCGACCTCGTTGTTAGACAGAACCTGTCCTTTATCGTCAATATCTAAATTAGCCATTGTGTTAAATCTCCTTTGTTAGTGATTAGTAGATAAAACCATGTGCCTTTGGAGAATCAACTCCGAGAGCAGCAATAACCTCACAGAAACCTCTGCGACCTCCACCTTGATCCTCAAGTTCGGAATTAGACTCAGCCTTCAGGGTGAACAGGGAATAACTTCCAGTGTCCAGAAGAAGACCTCGGTCGCCAGGTACTGTTGCGGAATCACTTGTGCGATCCAAGAATAGAGACGCAGGAACGATATTTACCATTCCAAAGTCACCATCATACTGTCGTACGTTAAGGGTGATCTTCTTGTCTGCCGCAGCCTGTGTCACACGAAGAGTCGCATCACTGGCACGAGAGAACATAGAAACATCATGACGAATCTGAGGTGAAGCAACGAGCATGAGTGTGCCATTTGGCATACCATTCTCGGAGTACATATTCGACATTAGAGTATTAAACTCAGTCTCACTGAGAGCGGCAGTATCAACGTAATTAGTGTACTGCTGTGAAGCAGGAACATCAGATGGATAATTACCTCCAGCAGTGCCATTAAATCCTAGCCAGCGGAAAACACCACGGGTCTTATAAGGAGTGCCTGCACCACCTTGTTGTTGTCGATCCTGTGAAGAACAGACGGCTGCCTCTACGTCACGTTTAATTTCACGGGTGGCGAGTGCTTGAGAACGTGCGAACTCAGATGCGACACCTGCGGTATCAACAAGTTGCTGAATATCAGAGACTTGGAAGGTTCTACGCCATTTCTGGATATAGTTACCAAGTTTGACACGATTGGCAGCTTTATTCTCAAAGCTATCTACGTCCTTGCCTTCATCGACACCACCAAAAGATGGTTCCTGTAGTGCGTCCACTTGCCATTCGGGGAATGTTGCGGTTGCTTTTTTCTTGGGAGCAGCAGAAGTGACTGGTGTCATCTCTGGCTCCGACAGTGTAAGGATGTCGGTAATTTGTTCCCGATTCCCTGCTGCATTTAAAGTTGTTGCTTTAGCCATTGTACTAAGAGTTTTTAAGTTTTAGGTAAGTTGCGTATGCATCGGCACTTCCCGTTGACTCGTATGTTTTATAAGCGGCTGCGATTGCCTTCTGTTTATTCGTAGTAGTTTTGGACTTAGAGACTGCTGCTCCTGCTGGAGCCGGAGGGGCTTTCGGCTTTTTGGTTGTAGCGACCTTACCTTTTCCCTTCGGGGTTTGCGGTTGCTTTGCCTGTAGTGCCTTAATCCCTTCGATGGCAACACCCATTAAGAAACTGGCGTTTGGCATTGTAAGAATTGGAGCGTAGGCAGGATCTGCCATTGCTTGCTCATACAATTGAAACTCAGAAGATTCAGGATCGCTATACCACTCAAACAGTTGACCTGCCTGCTGGTCTGCGATTGCCTTCTCTTCAATCCATTTCCTTCTTTGGGGTATCCCTTTTTTAATGGTGTTTTCAGTGTTACGCTTAATTAGCTTCAATTGCTTCTTATCGTACTGTTCCTGACCGATCTTGATAAACTTGTTACCATCCTCGTCATAGTGAACATTATCACCTTCAAACTCATCCCAATCATCAAGAGTCTCAGATACCCAATCGAGTGTCTGGTTTAAAGTCTCTGCCTCGGTATCCAGTGCCTCAATCGTAGTTGCACTTTCTAAACCAACGGGAGCCTTATCTTGCTTGGGAGTACCCTTCGCCTCTTCTAACTCGTCGGCTAGTGCCTTGTATTTTGCAGTCAACTTATTGACCCGCTTGTACATGGAACCGCCCAGGAGTTTATTCAACTCCTTCTTCTCGTCATCAGAGAGGGATTCTAGATCCAAATTATACTTTGAAAGAACATCAAGCTGTTCGTTAGCCTCTTCCTCGTCATCCGATTCTACAGGTTGTTCGTCAGCGTCCTCAGTTTCCTCTTCAGTTTCTACATCGACATCAGTATTTTCGTCAGTGTCTAATGTTTCTTCTTCAGCGGATGCTGTGGTTTCATCGTCGGACTCACCTTCTTCAGATTGCGGCAAGAACCGCTGTGTTAAATCTGCAAGAGAGAGATTGCCCGAACCTTCGTCCGTTACCTCGTTAGGGGCGGTATCCGTAACCCCGTCTTGTGTATTCATTTATCCAGCGTACTTGTCGCAGTAGCCCTGCTTATTTACTTGCTAGAAAAATAAGTCAAGAGCATTTTTTGACATAATGTGTACATTTTTTGTACACGACTACTTTGCATGCAGACACAAAAAAACCCCGCAGGAGCATATGCCGAACTCCTACGGGGCCACCAAGAATAACCATGTACAAATCACATAATCCTAAAAGCCTATGGCGTGTCAAGTCCTACTTGAAAGTAGTCCTCTGGTGTATCTATTTTCTTTAGTAGATCCCTGTAACACCGCATGATGCCAGTGTTTATTAAATGCTCGCTAGTATTCATCCCGCCTCCATTAGATAGGACAGGATTGGCTACATACTCAGCAGTCTCCTCATTGGAGTCCTTAAGCATCTGCAAGAATACCTGAAAGTGGTGATTGGTTTTGAGGTCGTTAATTGCGACCACTAATTCTTCATTAGTGTATTCCATGAAGCGTAACCTTCACAAAAACAAACTACTGTCAAGCCCCTTGTTGCGTAGTGCCGAACTGTGTAGGTTGCGTACCTGTTCGCCCAATCACTGCATTCTGTTGTTGCTGCAATTGGAACTCAAGTTGCTTATAGTGCGTCTCGACTCTTTCCTTAAATGCTTGCTCCTGCCCCATTCGTTGCTGAATGTCAGGTTGCTTCATCCACTCTACCAGAACTTGCATCTTGGTTTGGTGTGCGTCATTAGGTCTAACATTTGGAAGAATACCACTTGAAAGTTCTGCAATCGTATTACGCTCCTCAGCAATAGCCTTCTCCGCTGCCTGCTCAACAGGCTGTAAGATTTGATTAGCTGCACCAGGAAAGAGTTGAGTGATCGCCCACTGAAGCAATTGCTGAGTATCCAGTGTGCCTTGCTTATCCAATGCACCTCCGAGATCTGCTGCTGCCTTGACCCGCTCAATGACCTTCGCTGGATCTAGCGTGAATACATCGAAGCTTACCCAGAAATCATAACGCTCTCCCGCCTTACCCTTCTCGTACTGCTGCACGTTATTCTCACCGATCACACGGAAGTATTCCTGATCAGGGCCAAATTGCTGATACAGGCTAAACACCTGATCCATCACACAAGTATGGTGACGCAACCACTTATTGACTAATCGCTGCCTCTTGGCATCTGCCTCAACAGGATCTGTCTCTGGTCCAGCTCTACCAAGTTGTGCATTAATACTCGACTTTAAATATTCACGAATCTCCCTTGAGCCTCCATCATAACGAGGAGTGTCTGCATACTTATATTGATCTGGTCGCAAGACTGGAACCTTAACACCTGGACCCCATTGAGTAGGAGGCTTGCTAATTGGGTGCATCAATGGCGGCAATGTGGTAATTGATTGACGATCTATGAATGCGTCCGTCTCTGCCTTTAATGCCTGCTGCCTACTTGCCACCTTCTCGGTGGTGCTCCTTGAGGCATACAGCCTTTTACTGGTGCGTTCAAGTGGGGTAACTACAAACGGGTACTTGCCGTGTCGGTAGTCCAGCAATTCATGCTTACCGAACTTATCTTCAACCCCATAACAGAACACAGTGCAGTAAATGCCTGGCACTCCGTCCTCATCTATTAATCTTTGGTAGCAATAGATAACCCGTATGGTGTCGTCGTTCGTATCTTCAGAGAAAAAAGTGGAGTCCCGATGGCGTAGGTATATATCATCTCCTGTATTTTGTATCCCGCTTTGCTCTATCGCAGACTCCACAAATTCCGAATCCCACTCTTCGTTCTTCTCTTTATCCTTTAATTGCTCTGGGGTCATGTGAACCACATGAAAGCAGTAAGGCACTTCTTGAAAGTCAATAGTCCATGCTGGTGCAAAGAAGTCTTCGTCAGGGGCTAAGGTTCTAACAGCAGGTTGATTGGTGATAGGCTCCGCATAGTGAATAGTAGTGGAGCCCTTTGTTCGCAACTCACGAATCATTGCGTCTGCCTTCTTCTCGGAGACATTTAATGATTGTACCATTGTTGCGGTCAACTGGTCATCCATCTCGCCAGCCATGAATTGATCCATAGCGGGGCCGAGTTGTTGGGAAAGTTCGTCTAGGGTGATCTCCTTCTGGCGTAGGTCTTCTTTGTAGTTCCAGTAAATGTACTGCACGCAAAGACCCTTCTCCTCCAGATGATTAGCCGCAAGTTCGGCTTCTGGATAATACTCCTTCATCTTGGCGTTAATGAGCCAACGCATGAAGTTGGAGTTGACGCCTGCCTGCCCTACATCATTCATCTCGGTAGGCACAGCAACTACATTGGCTCGCTCAAGGGCTGCCATGTACATATCTACACGGGCTTCAATAGCTTCGTCAGCTTCAGGAACCTCCTGGTCACTTGCACCTTCCCACGGGAAGACTTGCCCTGTCTCTGAGTCTCGGTTGTGCTTACGGAAGTCATCAGACTTACCATTCCAGATGCAATTGCGTGTATCATAATCCCACTGCCTGCGGTCTAGCCACTCGGCAAGATCAGACTGAGTGGTGCGATACAGTTGTTGCAGGTAGCTAACATTGGGTTCACCCGTAGGTGTGTAGATTAATTCCTCATCCGACAATTGCTCCATAATGTACCTCTTACTATAAAGTTATAGGCAGAGCGTCAAGAGTCATCTTGAGCCTCAGTGACGATGATTGGCTCTGGATGCTTCTTCTCATATTCCTCACGGGCATACTCCATCATCTCTGCACGTATTTGTGCTACATCCTTACCACCGATGCGTAGTTCCTGCTTCTGTGAGATAGAGGATGGTCTACCTTTGAGAG
>Ga0222719_10000806_pt1 | contig 31291 bp, 28 predicted proteins | sample C33_34DmetaG_FD_165039 | JGI IMG/M metagenome (GOLD analysis project Ga0222719, IMG submission 165039) | Estuarine water microbial communities from San Francisco Bay, California, United States - C33_34D | ecosystem: Environmental > Aquatic > Marine > Unclassified | place: USA: California... | reverse complement strand
AGCAGCATTTTCAGAAGTTTTCAAAGTTTTGAGTAAAGAATATGCTCAAAATAATATTAGTTGTATCAATATTGCACCAGGACCAATTAACACAGATAGAACTCAAGAACTTATTGAAAATGTAGAGCAATTTGAAAAAACATTACCAATGAAAAGACTTGGAAAACCTGAAGAGATTGGAAATTTTGTTAAAGCAATAATTGAAAATAATATTAAATATCTTTCAGGCGTAACAATAAATTTTGATGGTGCAAATTCAAATTTTATTTTTTAAAAAATAAACTAACAAGTTATTAGTATTGATTAATAATAGAGATGTATGACAGAATGGAACACCCTAAGAGCAAGATTTCCAGATGATGAATTTGATGAAATTGAAAGAATTAAAGAACAGTATGGATTAAGCTACAACGAAATTATTCGTTCTGGAGTGAAATTTTACATAGGTTTGACAATGGCAAAAGAAATGATTGGTGAAACAATGAAAGATAATGATATAACAATTGGAGGGAAAAATTTAGGGGATTTAGTAAATAGTCCAGATTATCAAAGAAATTTGGATCAAAATATTTCAAAATTAATGAAGATTCTAATTTTACAATTCTTTGAGAAAGGAATGGATTTTAAAGAAAAAACAAAAAATATAAGAAAAGAAAGAAAAGTTGGTAGACCTAAAATTAAAAGAAAAACTGGTAGACCTAAACAAGGATTGGATTAAAATTATTTTTTAAATTCAACATTAGGTTGATCTGGTTGACCTGCAATTGCAATTAATCCACCATCACGTAATTGTTGTAATAATTGCATAACCTCTTTTTCAACTTGATTTCTTTGCAAACCTGTTTGATTAGCAAAAACTTCGACAAGATCTGTTACTTTACGTTGACCATTACAAGATTTCCAGAAATCAACAATTGCTTGATTTACCATAAATCCTTGTTCATGTTCATTAGCTAATACCATTGAACCATCTTCTTGTTGTACTAATTTTCCAACTCCCTGAGGTAATGCAGTTTCATAATTAATTGGTGCTGGAGTGTTTAATCCTGCAGCTCCCATTTCTTTAATTTTGAGTTTTCCTTCTTCAGTCATTTTATCCATAGTCCATGCAGGTTCCCATACGATCTCAATATTGACATTATTAACACCTGGAACTTTTTTTGCAAATCTTGTTGCATCTGCAACTAAAGTTTCATGTAAAGGACAACCCTGAGTAGTCATCGTCATTTTGATATCTACATCATTATTTTCTTTAACATCAATTCCATAAATCAATCCCATTTCTACAATGTTTAAAGGAACTTCAGGATCCATACATTGTTTCAAAGATTCTTCGATTGCGTTAGGAGAGACTGTGCTCATATTGTATACAGAAATTAGAAAAACAATAAAAACTTTGTATTAATTAGCTTGGAATAATTTTGTAAGAGATTCTTCAAAAGGTGCTGTAGCCACACCTTTTTCAGTAATTATTCCTGCAATTAATTCCGGAGGAGTCATATCAAATGCAGGATTAATGACTCCAATATCATCAGGGGCAGTTTTTTTCTCACCAATTCCTGTTACTTCGGTTCCTTTTCTCATTTCAATTATTACATCTTCAGCCTTTGTTTCCATGTCAATTGTAGATAAGGGAGCTGCAACATAAAATGGAATTCCGTGTTGTTTAGCCATTGTTGCTACCTGATACGTTCCAATTTTATTAAAAACATGTCCAGTTTTAACAATTCTATCAGCACCAACTACAACTTTGTTAACCAATCCATTAGCCATAGAATATCCAACTGCAGTATCAGGTACTAAACTAACGTCAAACCCATCATGTTTAAGTTCAAATGCAGTTAATCGTGAACCTTGTTGAATTGGTCGAGTTTCAGTTGCAATTACTTTAACATTTTTTCCACTCTCTCTAGTTGCTCTAATTACTCCTAATGCGGTTCCATATGCAACAGTAGCAAGTGCACCAGCATTACAATGTGTCATTATTGTGTCATTATCATCAAAAAGAACAGAACCGTTCTTTCCCATAGATTTGTTAATCTCAATATCTTCATCGGCCATTTTTTTAGCAGTAGATATAACTAGTTCACGAATTTGTTCTGCAGTTTCTCCAGTTTTTGCAACATTCATAATTTTTTCTAATCCCCAACCCAAGTTTACTGCTGTGGGTCTAGTTGCAAAAAGGATTTTTCTTGCTTCTTCTAAATCTGATAGTAATTCTTCTTTAGTTGTTGCTTTACTTTGTAGGGCAGCTAATCCCAATCCAAATGCACCAGAGACACCAATTGCAGGGGCTCCTCTGACTATCAAAGTCTTAATTGCATTTGCAACTTGATTAAAATCATCATATTCTACAAAAATTAATTCATTTGGTAGTTTTGTTTGTTCAATCATAACAACTTTGTTATCTTTCCATTCAACAGTTCGAAGAGAAGAATCAATAACAACATCATTATTCATAAGAAGAAGAAAAATTCTCCATATTTAAAATAATTAATTTTTTACAATTGAACTGTTATATCCTCAAAAATTTTATAGTGATTATTGATTGATCTAACCACATTAGAAAAATTTGATTCTCAAAAAATGTATGAAGTATATGATATGTGGCATGAAATTGCCAAAGAAAGTTATTTTTCAGACTTACCTTTGGTAGAATATGAGAAAAGTAACCATATTGTTTTTGCAGGAATGGGTGGGTCTGGAGCAATTGGGGATATCTTTTCAGCAATATTATCAAAAACTAGTACTCATGTAACAATTGCTAAAGGATATCATCTTCCAAAAACAGTGACATCTAATTCTATTGTGGTTGTTTCCAGTATATCTGGAAATACTACTGAAACAATCTCAATGCTAGAACATGCCATAAAATTGAATTCTAAAATTATTGTTTTTTCTGATGGTGGAAAAATCGAAAAGATATGTAAAGAAAAAAATATTCAATACAGAAAAATAAAAAAATATCATTCACCTAGAGCATCGTTTACTTCATTTCTTTATGCAATGTTACATGTTTTAAAACCAATTATTCCAATTGAAGAAAACGACATAGTACAGTCTATAAAAAGTATGGAAGATATTTCAAAAAAAATAAATTCAAAAAAAATTTCTAAAGATAATCCATCTATTCAAATTGCTGAATGGATAAAAGATATTCCAATAATTTATTATCCATGGGGACTCCAATCAGTTGCAATAAGATTTAAAAATTCTTTACAAGAAAATTCGAAAATTCAAGCTGTAATAGAGGATGTAATTGAATCATGTCATAATGGGATAGTAGTGTGGGATAAAAAAAATGATTTTCAACCAATGTTCATTAAAGGACAAGAAGATTATGATAAAACCAAAGAACGGTGGGGGATTTTAAAAGAATTCTTTAATGGAAAAAAAATAAAATTTCAAGAAGTTACAAGTGAAAAAGGAAATATTCTTACAAAAATTATTTGTTTAATTTATATTTTAGATTATGCGAGTATCTATCTTGCAGTGAAATTAGAAACTGATCCAACACCTGTTAATGCTATAGAATATATCAAGAAAAAATTAAATTAAATTTAGAATTAATTTCTTTTACCAACAGTCAGAATAGATGTATTTTTAAAAAAATTCTCATTTAGAATATTTCTTCCATCAAAAATTAAAGGAGATTTTTTTGCCTTCTTTAGAAGTTTTTCATTCAATTTTTTGTAAGTGTTATGATCTGCAGAAATAAAAATTAAATCAACTTCAGATATGGCTTCAGATAGATTTTTTGTGAGAATCACATTTCTTGGAAGGGCATTATCTTCAAAAATATATGGATCATGAACAATAACGTTACATTGTTTTTTTAATAATTCATTCACTACAGTGTAGGTTGGAGATAAACGAGAATCTGTAACTTCTCCTCGAAATCCCAAACCAAGTACTGCTACCTTAATTCCTTTAACATTATTTTTAAAAAGAGAAAGTGCATCTTGAACACATTTTTTTGGCTTTTGATCATTTATTTTTCGTGAATATTCAATTAATTTAACCTGCTTTCCAATTTTTTTAGAGGATTCAATTACAAATTTAGGATAGACAGGAATACAAAGACCTCCAACCCCAGTACCAGGGTAATGTAGATGACAGAAAGGTTGTGAATTTGCACCTTTTCTAGCATCCCAGTAGTTTACACCAATTTGTTCACAATATTCAGATAATTCATTAGCTAATGCAATATTCACATCTCGGTAAACACCTTCAAATAATTTTTCAGCTTCAGCATTAGCTAAAGATGTCATTTTTAAAGTACCTTTTTTAGAAATGATTTTTAATAATTCGTCAGCAAATTTCAAACTTTTAGGACCGTAACCTGAAACTATAGCAGGGTAATTTTCTTCAATATCCTTTAGTGCACGTCCTTCAAATATTCTTTCAGGATTATAGATTAAGTTAAAGTCTTTTTCAACTTTTAATTTGCTATGTTTTTCTAGTATTTGCTTTACCAATTTTTCAGTTGTGCCAGGAGGTAAAGATGGACAAATAACAACAGTATGACCTTTTTTTAGTCCTTTTGAAATAGCTGTTGTAGCAGAAACTAACGCATTTAAATTTATTTTATTTTGTTTAATATCTACAGGTACGGCTACAAATTTAATTGTAGATAACATTGAAGCTTTCACTCCATCAGATGTTAAAGAAAATTTTTTCTTTCTTAATCCTTTCGTAAATGTTTCTGAAATATATGGTTCTTTTTTATGAGAAGAATTATTTTTTATATTTAATAAAAGATCTTTGGAAATATCTACTCCAATTACTGTTGCATTTTTTCTTAGCCAAGCTGCAGCAATAGGACCACCTACATTCCCTAATCCATAAATCGCAATTATTTTTTGACCACTTTTGATTTGTTTTTTTAATCCAACCAATTAATTATGATTCAATTAATCTACTAATTTAACCTAGTGATAAAATCAAAAATAGAAAAATAAGTCTAGTTATTTTTAAGCCACTCTATTGTTTGTTTAATTCCATCTTCAACACTTGTTGATGGAATTGAACCAAAAGTGGATAACAATAATGTGGGATCAGACACAAAATTTCCAATTTCACCAGGCCTAGGCTCTTTGTATTCTATTTCGGGAGTAATATTCATTGTCTTAGAAATAATCTTAATTATATCTAAAATGGACGTTCCCTTTCCTGTTCCCATATTAAATATTTTATTATCAGATATGTTTTCTGATGTTGCTTTTTCAAAGAATTGGATAATGTCTTGTATAAACACATAATCACGAATTTGATCTCCTTTACCAAAAACTGTTAGAGGTTGATTTTTTGAAATGCGTGAATAAAGGGTTGGAATTAAACCGTTTTTCTGATAAGTTCCATAAATATTAAAAAATCTAAAAACAACAAAATTAATTCCATATAATTCCTGATATAGTCGTAAATAATGTTCAGATGCCAGTTTAGTAATACCATATGCAGTTTTAGGAAATGCAGAATGATTTTCAGAAACTTGTTCGGAATTAGGAATCCCTATCATGGATGAAGCAGAAGTAAAAATAATTTTTTTGATTCCATTTTTTCTACATGATTCTAAAACATTTAGTAATCCAATAATATTGACTTTAGCATTTTCAATGGAACCATCAAGAGAAGAAACAAGTGAGTGAGCAGCTAAATCAATTACTACATCAACGTCTTTAACAATTTTTTCAACGCTGGATAAATCAGTAATATCAAACTGTTTGTAATTTTTATGTGTACTATTTTGAATTAAATCAGCACAAAAAATTTCATGATTTTTTGATAAACCTTCAACTAGATTATGTCCTACAAAACCTTCAGATCCTAAAATCAATATTTTCATACTAAAACATAAAAAAAGTGTTTTAAAATATCTTGCTTATAAAATACCTTATAAAGCGGATAATTAATTAAAAATAATTGGAAAAGAAAATGATACCACTTGCAGTTCCAGATGTAGGGGATGAAGAAATTAATGAGATAAAGAAAGTTTTCGATACTAAATTTTTAACTGAAGGTCAAACAACAAAAGAGTTTGAAGAGCAAGTTGCATCATATCTAGGTGTGAAACATGCAATTGCAGTGACGTCATGTACAACAGGATTACATGCTGTTTTTGAAGGCCTTGATATTAAAGGTCAAGAAGTACTTGTTCCAGATTATACTTATCCAGCAACAGCTGAAGCAGTTGTTTTAGCAGGAGGAATTCCAGTTATTACGGATGTTGATATAGATAGTATGAATATGACAACTGAAATTCTTGAAGAAGGCTATAATGAAAAAATGACAGTTTTTGAGCCTGTTTCATGGGCAGGAGTTCCTTTAGAATCTAGCATATATAAAAAATCAAAAGATCTAGGTCTAAAATGTTTAGAAGATTCTGCTTGTAGTTTAGGTGCAAAAATTGGAAGTGATTTTGTTGGAAATATCGCAGAATTTTCTTGTTTCAGTTTTCATCCAAGAAAAGTGATTACAACAGGTGAAGGAGGAATGATTACAACAAACAATGATGAAATGGCAGAGTTTTGTAATTCCTACAAACATTTTGGAGCTAAAGGAAGTTCATTTGAAATTCTAGGAACTAATTACAAACTTTCCAATATTCTTAGTGCAATTGGATTAATTCAAATGAAAAAAATTGAAAACATTGTTCAAACTAGAATTGAAAAAGCTAAAGTATATGAAGAATTGATTTCAAAAATTAATGGAATAAAACCAGCTTATGTTGGAAAGAACACTAGACAAACATTTCAAAGTTATACTTGCTATGTAGAAAAAGAAGGATTTAGAGATAAAATTAGAAAGGCTTTAGCTGATGAAAATATTCAGAGTCAAATAGGAACGTATGCATTACATCTTGAGCCAGCATACAAAAATTATAAAAGAATTGGAAATCTTGAAAATTCAGAAAAATTATTTTATAATGCCCTAACACTTCCGCTTCACAAAGATTTGACAATTGAAGATCAAGAAAAAATATGCAGCATAATTCAATCTATAGTTTAATAGATTAGTTAAGAATTTTATAAATAATTTTTATAATAAGTAAAATTATTTGGAATAAAATATTTTATTCCCAAATTATCCAATTTTTGAGTTACATTATTCATATAGCATGGACTAAGTGAAAATAAAATAGGCAAATCTTTTTGGTTAATTAGTTCATTTAGATGATAAATATTTATTCCAGAAATTTTTTTGTTTATCAATAATTCATTTTCATCATAAATTCCAGAAATTTTTTCAATAGAAATTTTATTATTTTGTATAGCAATCCAAAGCATTAATCCTAATCCAAAAATACCAATTTGATCAAATTTCTTATTTACATTTTCATATGTATCCATAAGTGAATTATTAAATTTGATATGTTGAGATACTAAATCATTCATAATTTGAAAATGATTTTTCAATGGTTTTTTTTCAATAGTTTTCTTACATATTACAAATAGAGGCATTCTATCATTTGTTTCAATAATTTTCAAAATTTCAAGTTCATTATTTTGAATAAGGTTTTGTAATGTTTCTTTTGTAAAATGATTTAAGTGATCGAAAACGTAAAGATCTGAAGGATTTAATTTAAAATTAGGAACATCAAACATGATTATTCCATTTTCATTTAGACAATTGCGAGCTTCTGTTAAAAATTCATTGGGATTCTCAAGGTGCTCTACAACTCCTAAAGAAACTATGATATCAAATTTTTTATTAAAAGGGTTTTTAGAAAATAATCCTTCAAAAAAATTGGAATTTGGAAGTTTATTTTTTGCAAAGGACAAGGCATTTTTACTCCCTTCAATTCCAAAAATATTCCAATTTTTGAATTTCTTATTGAAAGTATCTAAAAAATTTCCTTTTCCACAACCAATATCTAATATATTTCCAGATAAAGGAACAGAAAAATTTTCAGTTAGTATGTTTAATCTCCAATCAGAATAATTTATGCTTGAATCATTCGAATAATATTTGAATTCTGCATTTGATGAGGAATCCATTAATTTGTAAGAATCACGATAAAATGATTCAGTGAATTTTCTTGTGCCATAGATGTTAAAAATATGACCACAATCTTCACAAATTTTATTTAAAATTTTACCATCTATCATTTCAGAATCTGATGTTACACATTTTTCCAATTGATTAAAAATTTCTTCATGGTTTTTTGAACCACATAGAGTACAATTCATATTTGACTTAAATAAAGAGAGTTAAAAAATGTATATTATTAAAATTTTAACTGTATAATTTTTTAACTTTTTTTAGAAACAGAAATTATTTTATTTTGAGATTTTATAAATTTTTTAATTTCAATAAAAGATTCTTTTTGATTTCGTAATTTTGGTTTATTAAAAATATCATTTTCAAATCGCATAATAAAATATGAAATATTATTTTTAATTGCAGAATATTCATCTTCAACAGAATCACCAATCAATAAATATTCATAATTTTTTTTATTATTTTTTAAAATAATTTGTTTAACTAAATATTCTTTAATTTTTTTTGGATTTTTCTTACTTGTTATTTGTGAATCATTTTCATTTAAATATATTATACTTGAAAATAAATTTACGAGTTTTTTTTCTTTTAAAAAATTCTTAATTATTTTTTTATTTTTTCTTAAAGTACAAATTATAATTTTTATTTTATTTTGATTTAAAAATTTTAAAAAGTTTTTTGAGTTAGGTCTTAATTTTAAATATGGAAGAGAGTCAATACTTTGTAAAAATTCTTTTCTTAAAAGTAAATAATTATTTAGATTTGCTTCTGAATGTGAATAAGTTTTAGAGATGATCTGTTTTGCATTAAAACTATTTTGTCTCATTTTTTTTAAATCATTTTTAGTAATTACATTCAACCTATTTTTTAGGCTAGATTGTTTAAAACTTTGATAATCTAAATATTGATTATCAATTAAAGTGTCATCAAAATCCAGAATTACTATTTTGATCATATTTTAGGAATTTTATTTAATTGTTCAGGATCGATAAACTTTTCAACTAATCCTCTTACAACATATCCATATTTGTAATCAATGTTTTCTGGAATTTCGTCATACAGTTTGTATCTACAAAAAATATCAGGTTCATTTAGACCAACGAGGCTTCTAGGAGAAGAAGTTCCTGAAAATCTTGGATTAATTTCAAATGGGATTATTCCATCATCTGTTTTTCTACATTGAATATTTACAGGTCCATTAACATTTAATCCACTAGCAATCTTTATTGCCATTTCTCTAATTTCACTAAATTCATCAATTAATCCCTGTGAAATTCCTGATGAAATAACATATTTTTGATTAGATTTTGAAATTATTGTTTGACGTGTTGATAGTCCACTACCAAGCATACGTTTCATAGCAATTGATGTAAGTAATTTTCCATTATCAGCATGTAAAATTCCAATTGTATATTCTTCATCATGATTTCCAACATATTCTTGAACTAGTGGTTCGTAACCATATTTTTTTAAATATTTAGTAAAAAATCTCAGTTCTTCTTCATCCATTGCCAAAAAAACATTTTGTGAACCTCCACCTATGCGAGGTTTTATAATAACTGGATAGGATTCAACTTTTTTCAAATCATCTTCATTTTCATATAAAAAGAATTGAGGATAGGAAATACCCATTGTTTTCAAAAGTTCTGTTAGTTTGTATTTATCAGTACATTTTTCAATTAGATCCCAATCATTCAAAAGGACTTTAACGCCATTTTCCTCAAAAATTTTTGAATTTTGGGCTACTTTTTTCAGTTCTGGTTCCGAACCAGTTGCAATAGCTTGAACGTCTTCTTTTTTACAAATTTTTAGTAATGAATCAATGTATTCAGATGAGCTTGCAGGGGGAATTACATATCTATATGGTGTTTCCATTAATCCAAAACTATTTGGCCACATGTCTGTGGCAATAATTTTGTAATTGTGTTTAGCCATTTTAAATGATTTAATTAGTTCCATTCCAGTTCCACCACCACCTACGCCTGCAATCAAAATATTTGTAGTTTCAGTCATCTTCACTCATTAGAATTTAAAATACGTATTAAAAACTTCATCTAAAGTAATTAAACTAAAGTTTGAGATGGCTTTAACTCATTAAATTGTATTCTGAACCAGACTTCTAAAGCTAAAATAGAAATTAATCGACTAAGATAAATCAAATTTCCATCATTTTCAACAATATTGAATGCTTTTTTTACCCAATTAAAATTTATGATTTTTTCCGAATAGATGTGACTATTTTTATCTAAAAGGAATTCTTCACAAATATCTTTACCATTTTTTTTCCAATCTATTAAAAGATTTAATGAAAATCCGCGTTTTTCATCAATATGATTTACAGCCATTCGTTTTGAAATTTTTCTTAAAACTAATTTTCCCAACCCAGTTTTTTTATCATATAACTCTTCAATTGGTAATTTTATACCAAAATCAATAATTTTAGAATTTAAGAATGGTTGAACTCCAATTAGATCATATTTAGAAAATATACGCTGACCATTAGGTTGAAAATCATGATATAATTTTCCATTGAGGTCAGCATACATCACCTGTTTTAACAAAGGAAGGGGATTAGAAAAATATTTTTCAAAATATAGAAAAATTTTATTCCATGAAAAATTAAAATTTTTATCAAAGAGATTTTTTTGATCTGGAACCCAATCACGATTATGACATTCTAAATAATTTTTTATTTTTTTTAAGGTTGTATCATTACTCCGAGTTAGATTTAAAAATTTATTGTATCTAAAAACATAACCACCAAAAATTTCATCAGCTCCATCTCCTGTAATGAGGAATTTTGAATATTTTCTAGATTCTTTTGCAATTATGTGCTGATAAGTATTCCATTTTGGTTTTTTTGTAATCATCACTAATTCAGGCATGTTTTTAAAAATTGATTCTATAGGAATGGTTTTAAAATCAGCATCATATTTTCTTGCTATCTCACTTGCTTTTTCAGATTCATCTCCACCCTCAAAAGATGCTGTCAGTGCAGTGATTTTTCGTGAGGGGAAAATTTTTCTAAATAATGAAAGACATAATGCAGAATCTATTCCACTACTTAATGAAATTGATACTCTTCCTTTAGATGAAAAAAGAGAGTTTTTGATATTATTGATTAACATTTTTTCAGTGGTTAAACCTTCTAGATCAGAATTTTGATTATTATATGATTTCCAATTGTTTTTATAAAAATCACTTTTTTTTCGAGGATCATACCTCATAGATAGTTGATTTATAATTTCTATTTTGTCGAGTTTTTCCATTTTATTTTTACAAAAATTATTTATTTAAAGATTCAACTAGGTATATTGTATTATTTCTCTAATTTTTTCAATTTTTATTTTATTATTAATTTCTTTATACAAGCTACCCAAAGCATTCATAGATGGTTAAAAATGAATTAAGTGGATTTGGACATGATTGACAAAATTATTACTTTAGATTGCGATTGGGCACCAGATTTTATATTGGAAAATGTAGCCAAAATTCTACAAAAATATAATGTCAAATCAACTTGGTTTATTACAAATGATTCTCCGATTATTGAACAAATCAAAAAATCAAATCTATTTGAGTTAGGCATTCATCCAAATTTTAATATCAATTCAACGCAAGGAAAAAATCCTGATGATGTATTAAACAATTTAACATCTCTAATTCCAAATGCTACATCAATTCGAACACATTCTCTTTTTCAATCTAGCAACATACTGGAAAAATTCCAAAATTATGGATTAAAAAATGATTCTTCTATATTTCTTCCAAATACTCCAGAAATTATTCCACATTATTTAAAATACTTTAATCTCATGAGGTTCCCATATTATTGGGAAGACGATCATCAAATGCTTATCAACTCAAGTAATTGGTCAATTAATGACTTTGATTCCACGTTTAATGGTCTAAAAATTTTTAATTTTCATCCTATTCACATATACCTGAATTCAATGGATTATAGAAAATATGAATCATTAAAAAACAAATATAATTTACAATCCATTACTGAAGAAAACATTAAGGATTTTATTGAATATGATTCAATTGGTTCTGGCACTTTCTTTTCTGATTTAATTAAATCTATTTCTTCAGAAAAAACATTGACATTAAATGAATTTAGTGAATTATATGCACAAAATCTCTAACAATTTCTTATAGCTCAAATCTCATAGTTTAATAGAAAAAATAAAAGGTTTGAAAGTCAATTTAAAAAAGGAAAAAACACGTCGAATGATTAAACAAAAAATACATCAATGCAATTCTTTTTAATGATCTTTAATTTAAAAAAGATGTAACATAATGAAGAATATTCATCCAACAGCAATTATAGGAAACAATACAAAGATTGGCGATAATGTAAATATTGCAGAATTTGTTTTGATTGGAAACAATGTAAATATTGGAAACAATGTAATAATAAAACCGTTTTGTGAAATTAGAGATAATTGTAAAATAGGCAATAATGTTAGTTTTGGAAGTAGATGTACTTTAGCTGCGGATACAATAGTAGAAAATCATGTAATAATAAAATATGGATTTGTTGCCACAGATACACCAAAAGTCCCCGATTCAAAAAGAACACCATGTAAAATTAGAGAAAAAGCAAGATTTGGAGCAAATGTGACCATTATGCCAGGAACAACAATTGGGAAAAATTCTGAAATTGGTGCATGTTCTCAAGTTAGAAAAAATGTGCCATCAAATGAAATATGGTATGGGAATCCAGCAAAATTTTTTAAAATGGTAAAGGGTTAATTAAAAAATTATTTTTTAATTTGTTTAGCAGGAATACCAAGTACAGTTTGATTATCCAAAACATCGTGAGTAACAACACTTCCTGCACCAATTTTACAATTTTTTCCTACTTTTACACCATTCAAGATAACAGAATTTGTTCCCAAATTAGAATTGGACCCAATTTTACTTGAACCGGTCAAAACACACCCAGGAGCAATAAAACAATTTGAACCTACCTCTACTCTATGTCCAATATTAACAAAACTACCAATAGTTGTTCCTTTAGAAATTACAGTATTTTTTCCAAATGCACCTTTCTTGATACTAGAAGTTGAATGTATGACAACATTATCTTCAATTATCACACCACCATCATGATATGTATGAATTATTTTATTATTATTTTTTGCAATATTTGCTCCTTCTTCTCCAATTATTACATTTGGAGCAATCTTAACATTTTTTCCAATTTGAACTCTTGAAAATATTACTGTACCAAAATTTATTTCAGTATTTTTTCCAATAGATACATCTTCCTTTGCTACATGATTTGTTTGGATTATTGCAGTTTTATCAATTTTATTACTCCATTTTTTTGTATAAAAATTAGTATTAAGGCATAAATAATTATGGAATCTACAAAAATCATATTTTGGATTTTTAGATATGATTAATGTTAAATGATTAAAATTGTGGGCTAATTTTGGAGTAGTGAAAATGAATTTAATTCGTTTGTTAGTAAGAAGTTGTGGGATAAATTGTTCAGAGGTCAAATAAGATAAAATTTTTTTTCCATTTTGAGATTCAATTGAATCTAAACAATCTATTTCAATAGTTTCACCTAAGTGTAATCCTAAGGATTGTTTTATTTGGATAGGGGTAATTTTCATACTTTATTCACTTCTATCAACAATCTATAATTAATTATTGTTTATATCATCTATTTCTCTCAAACTTTTTCGTATATCACTAATTTTTTCACCATCAATAACTTTTTGATACAATAATTGCAATTTTTTGGATATAATATCAGGATTAAAAAATTTGTGTATCCAGGTAAACCCATCTTGGGCTATTTTTTGTCTGAAATTTAGGTCAGTAAGAAGTTCTAATTGTACCGCAATTTCTTCAGGGGTGAAAGCATTTGCTATAGGAGGGGGCGAACCAAACACTTCACCGTATTTTTTAATCCAACAAGATGTTAAGAGAGGTTTTTTCATACTTAATACTTCACGTCCAATTCCACCTAAATCAGTTGCAATAAATTGATCAGCTACAACATCAGCAATACTATAATATTTTTTTAGATCATCAACATTAAGAGGACCTTTTACAAAAGTAACAAATTTTTCTAGATCTAACTCTTGTACTAACATTTTAGTTTTTTCAGAATCAGTATTATGATCTACTATGATAAGATTAGATTTTGGATGGTTTTCAATAAATTTTTTAAATCCATAGATAAGTTTGTCATTACCTTTTATATTCCAAATTTGACTAGTTGGATGAAAAATAGTAAATTTATCATTTAAAGACGGTTTTGTATTAGGTAAGAATTTTTTTAAATCAGTAATAGGTGGAATAAAAATGCCATTTTGAAGATTTAGTAAAGACAATAATAGAAAAGAACCTACACTTGGAAAGACAAGTACTTTTGCTTTTTTATATGCACGTCTTAATAAGAAACCTTTTAGACTATTTGAAAATGCCAATCTACTAAGATCACTACCTTGAGTAGTTACAATAAATTTACGATTTGTAAAATAGGCAAATATGGGTAATTCCACATAACAATGGATTAAATCATAATTGTTACGCATTGTTTTGATGATATCTAAATGCCACATGTTTTTTTTAGTGTCATAGAATTTAATCCAATTTGGATAACTATTGTTTAAAAATGAATCATATAGTTTAGGATCCGAAGATGGGTGGGGATTTGTATTCATCAATAAATCAGAATCTATACCATCTGATCTTAATTTTTTAGCAAATAGATATGCAAAATTTACCATATTTCCAGCATGTAGTACTTTCATTAGGTTAACTCAGAATTTATCATTATTAAATTCATAATGATTTTAATTTACATGCTCATAGTGACAATTAATTTTAAAATAATAATGAAATTATTCTACAAGTTTACTCATATAGTTTATATACAAAATTAAATTTGGATAAAGGATAAAAATGGTAAATATATTTTCTCGTGGAATTGTAAAATCTAATAAAATTTTTCATGAAGCTACCTCATTTATGCGAGTACTACCTGATTTTTTAATTATTGGAAACTCTTTTTGTTGTAAAACATTATTTTATGATCATATGGTTCAACATCCATTAATTTTAAAAAATCTTCGTGAGGAAACAGCTTTTTGGGGAGGACATTTTGACAATGGATTGAGTTGGTATAGATCTAACTTTCCAACTAAATTACATAAAAAAATTGTTGAATTTGTTCATAGAGAAAATGCACATGTTGGAGAAACTATCAATATACCTATAAGGAATATACCTGAACGCATTGACAAAATTTTATCCAAACCAAAAATCATAGTAATATTACGTAATCCAATTGAAAGAGCTTTTGTTAGATATTTAGCAGACGTAAGAGCAGGACTTGAAGAACGAAGTTTTGAAGATGCTTTAGAGATACCCAAACCAAAATCAGAAATTTTGAAAAAAATGAAAATGAATGAAATTAAGGGTGTAGATGAAAATGCATCTTTGTATATTACAGGTAGCATATATTATTATGATTTAAAAAGATGGAGCGAATTCTTTCCAATAGATCAAATGCTTTTTGTGACAAGTGAAGATTTGTTAAATCAACCATTGGAAACAACAAACAAAGCATTAGAATTTTTAGGATTAGAGTCATTAAAGACGATTAAAAAAATTGGGAAGAATTGGGAAGAAAATGCTGAAAAAATGAATCTTTCAACAAGAGAGAAATTAAAAGATATTTTTGAACCACATGATCAAGAGCTCTTTAATTTTATTGGTAAGAAATTTGATTGGAAATAAAGTAAGAAAAATCTTATTTTTTATTTAATTTATATGTCAAAAAATGAATTTTCAATATGTTAATAAATATTGAAAATTGTATAATTTTTGTCTACAAAATACATTAATTAAAAAAGTTATCAAAGAAAAATATGAAACTAGAAGTTGAAATTACATATGAAGTTGATGAAAGTTTATGGAATAAAACATTAAAAATAAATCAATATTCACTTGGCTCACAAACTGCAGAATGCTACATCCCACATAAATTTACTTATAATTCAAAACCTGTATTCATTAAAGTATTTAATTGTTCAAGAGAAATTGTAGGTCAACTTTCAGCAGTAATACATTTTACAAACTATGGAATTAAAACAAATAGAATTGCAGATTTAATAGATTCAAAAATTAATTCTGGTTCAACATTACGGTGGTCACATGGTCCAATCATACATGATCATGAGAATTTTGAAGAAATATTTTCAAAGATTTTATTTGCAGTTGACAAAATTGCGAAAGAAAATAATGTGAATATAGTGAGTTGTACTACACCTCCAAAAGTGTCAAATTTTCCTATTTCTGTATTTAAAAAAAATGGATATTCTGTAAAACCATGGATTACCTACATTACTAATCTTCAAAGAAGTACTGATGAAATTTTTAAATCATTACATAATAAAACACGCTATGATATTAGAAAAGCTGAAAAAGAAGATCTTCAATTTGAAATCTCATCGTCCAGAGAATCTATGGATATTTATTTTGAACTGAAATTTAATAAAGAAAAAATAAATCAAATTAAAAAAAATAATAAAAAATTTTCAGATAATATTTGGGAAAATTTATTTCAAAAAGGTTTAAAAAAAAATTTCATTGTTAGATTTCAAAATAAACCTCAGGCAATAATAACAAATTTTCTTTTTAATGGAAATATTTCTCAAGTAGGAGTTGCAACATCTTCAGATAATAAGTATGCAGGAACTTTTCTTATATGGAATACCATCAAGTGGGCTAGTGAAAATAATTATAGAACATATGATGTTGGTGGAGCAAATCCTAATCCAATATCCAGCAAAGAAAAAGGTATTGAACTTTTTAAATCAAAATGGGCTAGTGAAAAACATGATTATTATATATGTACTAAAGTTTTTAATAAAACAAAATACAGAATTTCTAAGTTAATAAAAAATCCCAAAGGCATAAAATCTAAAATGAACATAAAAAAACAAAACAGAGATTAAAATGAGTTTGTTTGAAAACAATTATGAGAAAAATTATTGTAATAGTTTTAAAAAAAGGAATGTAATTCGACATGCTTAGAAAAATCTTTGAAATGTATAGAATTGTAGGATTAAATCATTTTTATGGAGATTTTTTTGATTCGAGATTTTATATTTCATATCTTTTATCAAAAAATCAGCCCAAAAAATTTCTAGATATTGGTTGTGGAGTAGGCATTTTATTAAATTCTGTACCTAAATGTTTTAAAGTTGGAACAGACATATCATTTGATTCTTTATTACAAGCTAAGAAATTGAATAAAAATATTGAATATGTTCAATGTGATGCACAATTTCTCCCATTTAAAAAACAACATTTTACAACAATTACAGCAATGCATTTGTTTCCAGTCATTAACAATTATGGGGGAGATTGGAAATTAGCAATTAATGAAGTAAAAAGGATTTCATCACCAGATAGTACAGTTCTAATTACAGGAGCAAATCGAACAAGTCGTCATTTTAATAAAACACATCAAACAAATCATAGAAAAAAATATCTTAAACATATTGAACAAGTAAATGAATTTGAAGATAAATTTAGAGTTACTTTAGAAGGATGGGGACCACATTCAAAAAAAATTATGTTTCCATTTAAAATAATTTACAAAATTCCAGATGCTATAAGTGAAAAATTTGGAATAGAAAAATTATTGTATAAAATATCTAAATCAAAAAAATATCTAAAGAATGGAAGATCATATGTTATTATCTGTAAATCAATTAATGAAAGTAGATAATTAAGGTCGTAGTTTATCATTTACATTAGTAAAATTATATGGCCAATTATGTGAACTAAGATAACTAGTATTTTCTAAATATTCGTAATTGCTTCCAAAATATTCATTGAAAATTAATCTAAAAGTATTCACAGGAGTCATATCATCAGGTAAATCAACATTTGAATTAGGTAAACGTAAGGCATAAAGAATTTTCATTCGTTCAATCACTTTAGAATCACTGTTAATATCATCAGTAGCACCGGTTCCATGATCACCCATTATGATGATTATTGAATCTTGTTCATCAAGTAAAACAGTTTCAAGAAATTCAAGCATTTTTTTATTGATAAATTTAACTTGATCTATGTATCCATCATCATCCCATTCATCTGTAACTTCAATAGTTTTTGATGATCTTTCTTCACCATTAGGACCAAAAATGTATGGAGGATGTGGAATAAGTAAATGTGAAAATACAAAAATTGGTTTTTCAAATTGATTATGTATATTTGGTAATTGAGATATAGAACATAAGATTTTATCTCTATGAGTTTCAAATATCAGGGCATAAATTGGTTTTAGAATACTTGTTTTAATTAGATTGATGTTGAATTCAGAATTTATTGAATCACTACTTAAACAGAGAATTTCATCAGCTACAGTAATATCAGTTGAAAAATTATGAGAAGAATCTAAAACGATGATTTCATATCCTATGGATTTAAAATCTTTCATAACTTGATTATTTCCAATCAGATCATAAAGAGGATGTACATTTTTACTATCCTTGCCTAATTTTGTTCCAATTTCATTAATATATTGCATATTTAAAACAGATGACATAACATGAGTTGTTAAAGCATAGTTAGCATTTGCATCTTCGAGTATTTGAAAATCTTTTTGTTTCAATGCGGTTAAAAATTCAGAATTGTCAAAATTATGTACAGAGTTTAGAACAGATTCTCCAGCATATGCATCAAGAAAGATGTAATACACATTAGGTAAAGAATCAGTATTTGTCATAGGCAAAAGAGTAGACTCATTTTCTAAACTCATAGAAGTATCAGTTAATGCAAATGAACTGATATTTACAAGAGTCATTAAAATTAATGCAATTGAAATGCCATTAGTTATAGTGGTAGCATTATTTAATAATTTTTGAGTTTTTACAAAATAAATTGTCGAGATTAAGAAAACAGATACAAATGGAATGACAAGATATCTATGGCGTGAAAAATCTTCAGTAACTTCAGAATCAATCAAAATATTATGAATATGTCCATATGAAAAGAATAGTATTATTCCAATGGAAACAATCATTCCAGCTTTATACTTATTTTTTAGAATTAAGCTTAGTAATGACCACAATCCAACACTAACAATTGGTACTAAAATAATAGGTAAAATTACTTCCTCAGAATTCAAAGAATCAATATTTAATGTAAAAATGTAAAGTATTGGGAATATGGCAAAAAGTAATGGATGAAAAACCTTTTTATTTTTTGAACTCACATTTTGCACTATAAATTTTAAAATGTAAACTTATCGAAATAATCAGATATATTTTGCAAATAAATAGAATAAAATTACTTAATAATACATTGTTGATATATAGTGCTTTTATACTAAATCATTTAAATATGCATTAGAAAAATTATTACTAAATTGAATAGATTTAAGTTAATTCCCATATTTTCAATACTATTAGTTTTTGGAGGAAGTACAATTTCTGATGCTTATGCATACATTGATCCTGGAAGTGGAAGTGTGATGATACAAGGACTAATTGGTGCATTAGTAGGTGCTGGAATAGCAATTAAATTGTATTGGGCCAAAATAAGAATGGCATTAGAAACTAAATTTTCAAAATCCTAAAATGAAAAATCAAAACACCATACCTAGTTCATTTAGAGATCCAAGTGGATTTTTATTTTTATATAATGGAGAATTATTTCGCCAAATAAATAATTCATATAAAGATGAATATGATTTTTTAAAAAATTCAGGTCTTTATGAAAAATTAGTACAAAACAAATTATTGATACAACATAAAGAAGTTGAAAATGTTGAAATTTCTAATGATAAAAAATGTTATAAAATAATTAAACCAGAAAAAATTAATTTTATTTCATATCCATATGAATGGAGTTTTACACAATTCAAACAAGCAGCTTTAACTACCTTAGAAATACAAAAAATTGCTTTTGAGTATGGAATGACGTTAAAAGATGCAAGTGCATACAATATACAATTTTTTGAAGGAAAACCAATTTTTATTGATACATTATCATTTGAAAAATATCATGAAGGACAAATTTGGAAACCATATCGTCAATTTTGTCAACATTTTCTAGCTCCACTTGCATTAATTAGTAATAAAGACATCAGATTAAATCAATTATTACGTATTTACATTGATGGAATCCCATTAGATTTAACAAGTGATTTGTTAGGAAAAGGAAGTAGATTTAGCTTTTCACTTCTTTCACACATACATTTACATGCAAAAAGTCAAAAACATTATGAAAATAAACAAGTAAAAACTAAAGAAAAGAAAATAGGAAAAAATTCATTTATTGGATTAATTGAAAGTTTGTATTCAGGAGTTAAAAAAATGAAATGGACACCTGAAAAAACAGAATGGGGAGAATATTATTCAGATACAAATTATTCTAAAGTATCTTTTAACAGAAAAAAAGAAATAATTTCTAAAGTAATTGATGAAATTAAACCAAATAACGTTTGGGATTTAGGTGCAAATAAAGGAATTTTTAGTAGAATTGCAAGTGATAAAAATATCGAAACAATTTCTTTTGATATTGATCCAATAGCAGTAGAAAAAAATTATTTGGAAATGATAGAAAAAAATGAAAAGAGAATTTTGCCGTTAATTTTAGATCTTACTAATCCAAGTCCAGGTTTGGGATGGGAAAATGTTGAACGAGATTCACTGATTAACAGAGGTCCGAGTGATCTTGTTTTTGCCTTAGCATTAATTCATCATTTATCCATTTCAAATAATCTCCCTTTTAGTAAAATTGTATCATTTTTTAAAAGAATTTGTAAAAATTTAATAATAGAATTTGTACCCAAGTCAGATTCGCAAGTACAGAGACTTTTATCTACAAGAGAAGATATATTCGATGAATACAATTTAAGTAATTTTGAAAAAGAATTCTCAAAGAATTTTGTGATTAAAAATAAGATAGAATTAGAAGAATCTGAAAGAATTTTTTTCGTAATGGAAAATAAAACGATATAGAAATATTAAGAAAAAAATTTTTCTGCATTAATTTTTCTAACAATATTTTTTGATTGATTTAATGTCTGATATGTACCTCCATAAGAAACACTTTTTGACTCAATTTTTCCAGATTCTTCAACACGTTTAGTAACTAAATTTCCAGTATCAATTTCAACGCGTACAATAAATTCATTTTTTAATGAATTTGTAATTTCTGTTATTTGTTTTGAGATTGCATCTGCTTTAGGATTACTAGATGAATAAAGATTTTTGAATTTAAAAATCTTATAGTTTTCAATTAATTTCATATTAAAAAGTTTCATTTTTTTTAAATCAGAATTAATTTTTTCAAATATTTTTTCATCATCTAAATTCCACAATTCCAAATTATCATTAGTGTTAATTTCTACACATAAAAGAGATTTTCCATTAGGTGAAATATAATCACTCAGATAATTCTGATGAGTGATTCTGAAAAAAGAAAAATTTTTTTCATAATTTTGAATTAACCACCAATCAACTATTTTAGGATGATTGATAAATAAATAAATCAATATTCCATTAGAAGTTTGTTTAGGAGATTCAACATAATCTAAATAATTACTGAACCAATTTTTTGTAATCGAAAAAGGGGTAGTATACAATACTATATCACTTGTAAGCTTTTGCTCATTACAATTATGTTCGATCAAAATTTCTTTTTTTGAATTTTCATGTTCTATGTGTTTTACATCAGCAGATAAAATTATTTTTCCACCTAAATCTTCAATATTTTCAGATAATTTTTTAACTAGTGATCCCATACCATTTTTAAAATACCATTGATTTACAGATAAAGAATTATTTTGTTGAATTGTTTTAACCTTTTTTTTATTACTCTTTTTTATTTTGTTAAAAATATCCTTAAATTTTAATTGTGGGAATTTTCCTTTAATAATTTTTATAGAATGTTTATTTTTTCCATAGTAAAAATCAAGATAAGGTTTAAACCAATTTATGTATAAGTAATTGCCATAATTTGAAACAATGTATCCTTTAGCTGTATCATTTTCATTTTTTATTAATGAAAATTTTATTTTTGCAAAAAAATAACTAAAAAAACTTTTTAAAAAAGAAACAATTCCATTTTTAAAAATTATATCATATAATGGAGGGTATTCATATAATACTGAATTTTTAAAGAAGACTCTATACCATTTGTGAATATCATCTACAACAACTATTTCATCTTTCATTAATTCTTCTAGTTCTTTAGTTAAAATAGCATTTTTAGGAGTAGTAATAAAATGGGGGCCAATATCCATTTGATATCCATTATAAGGAATACTGGTAGATAATCCACCCAAATGATTTTGGCGTTCAAGGACAGTAACATCATAACCTTCTTTTAAGAGATTCCAGGCACTAAACAGTCCACCAATTCCACCGCCAATAACAATAATAGTTTCCTTATGTTTTTGTGAATTTTGCTCCATTCTTATACATTTAATGAAAAATGAAAAATATTATAGTAAATTTGTCTAACAATTTATGTCAAATATTAAACTAAATTATGTCTACAAAATAGATTAAGTAAAAAAATTTGTAAAATAACTATATGAAAGATGAAGAAAAAATAAAAACAGAGATTCAATTATTCATTATTTGGGAAAATGCAAGAAAAGAGACAAACAAGTTATTTACTGAAATAAAAAAAAAATTTATAATTAATCAAGTGTATGAGATATCTTGGACACCAAATAATATAATTCATAATTTAAAACGATTTTATGGGATTACTCTTCCAAATCCGGAGAAAAAAGCAAATCAATGCGGTAAAGGTTCATTTTTGTTAGTTATTGTTACAGATACCAATCCAATTCACGGAATTAGAGGTACTTCGATGGGAAAACAATTAGTTAACACAAATATTTATGATACAAAAAGAAAAATTCGTCAAATAGTAGCAGGAGAGTATCCAATACATAGTTCCATTCATCAAAAAGAGGCAAATCATAATTTGACTTTACTGTTAGGAAAAAACATTGAACAAATTCGAAAGGAATGTAAAAATGAATGGGATAACAAAATTAAATTTTGGAAGTATGACTTAATTGGAACTGGAGGATGGAAAAATTTTGAAGAAGTACTATTTGTTTTAAACAATACAATAAATTATGTTATTTTAAGAAATTTTGAAAAATTCCCAGACATATCAGGTATTAAAAATAATGAGGATATTGATTTGCTAACAGATGAGTTATGGCAAATTCCATATATTCTAAATTTTGAAAAACAAATTAGTGGAGACCCTGCTGGATTTAACAGAACGATAGTCAATTCAAAATCAATAAAATTTGATTTAAAGTATGTAGGAGATAGTTACCTAGATGAAAAATGGGCAAAAAATATTCTAAAATACCGTAAAAAAACAAAAGCAGAATGTTATATTCCATCTAAAGAAGATTATTTCTTTTCTTTACTATATCATGCAGTTCATGAAAAAACAAATTTATCAAAAAAATATGAAGAAAAACTAACAATGTTAAACACAGAATTAAACATGAAGAAATTATCATTTAAAAAAGAAATACTAGAAAAAATGTTAGATAATTTTATGAGAGAAAATGGATATAGGTACACGAATTCCTTAATTTATAAAATAAATCATAATGAAATTACACGTTTATCATATGTAATTATTAAAGTACTAAAACATGAGGGAATTAGAGAATTATTTAGAGTAGTAAAAGCTAAAATGAAAAAAAAATTAGGAAGATAGTATGAAAAATACAGAATATTTATGTAAAAATTGTAATGAAATTTTTTACTATGAAAATAAAAAATTATATTGTAAAAAATGTAATAATGTTGTTGAATATAAAAATGGACATTATAATTTTGAAATAAATAATTCAATTGAAAAATGTTCAATTGAAAAAACTAAAATAAAATTCTTATTAGAAGAAATTGAAAAAAATGGATATGATTTATCTGTTAAAAAATTTTTAAAAAAAGATCCAGAATTTAAAATAAAATTTTTAGACCCAAAATTTGATCAAAGTGCAGATAGTATTTTTCACTGTCTAGGAAAAAATAATGAAAAATGTTTAGTTTTAGGTAGTGGGTTTGGCAATAAAGTAGAAATTTTATCAAATATATTTGATCAAGTTTATTCTATTGAAACGATGGAAGAATTATTAATATTTCAAAATATAAAATTTATGGAAGCAAAAATTACAAATGTAATTTTATTAAAAAGTGGAATAGAAGAGATTCCATTTATTAATAATTTTTTTGATTTAGTAATAATTGAAGAATCATTTTTTGATTTAATTAAATTTAATTCTAATAATCAAAAAAACTCAAAAATTATAATTTTTGAAGAAATTAAGAGGATTCTAAATCAAAATGGTTGTTTATGTTTTGGATTAAAAAATTATTCAAAGTTTAATTTTCTATTTAAAAATAATATTATAAAAAATAAAAATGGGGTAAACCTAAGTAGAATTTCAAAATTAATCAAAAACAGTGGTTTTCATACAAAAATTTTTTGGGTTTTACCATCAATTGAAAAGCCATATTTTTCATCAAATATAGATGATGGTTTGGCAATAAAGTGGTATTTTAAAAATTTTAAAAATTTTATTAAAGAAACAAAAAATCAATTGAAATATACAATTTTCTTAAAAATATTCTCAAAATTTAGTCAAAATATAATAAAAATTTTAATAAAAAAATTTGCACCATATTTTATTTTTTACTGTTATAAGGAAAACATACCTATTTCAATTGAAAATTATATTTTAAAAGAAACTAACTTCTCTAGTTGTTTTACTATTAGTAGAAGAATAAAAACGGTATTCATTTTACTTGACAATTTAGGAAAAGCAAAGCATATTGTTCATTTTAAAAGATTTGGTAAAGACTTTCCAAACAGTATTCAATCAGTAAAAAGAATTTTTCCAAATATGGCAAATCCAAAAAATAGGATTTGGATGGAAAGATGGAAAGATGGAAGAAGGTTAAATCCCTTAAATTCAAATGAAATTATACAATCTCTTTTATGGTTATTTAAATTTCAAAATAATTCTTTTCAAGATCGTTTCACGGAAAATGAGTTAAAAAAAGAAATTATCATGATTAAAGAGAACTTAAATAAAAGAGAAAATTTGAATATGATTCAATATAATGAATGGATAGAAGATTATAAAAAATTTTTAACAAAAAATATTATAAGAAAATCAGCACAACATGGAGATTTCTCATATGCAAATATTTTGTACAATCCTAAAACAAATAATATTAATTTAGTTGATTGGGAAAATTATATTTCAGTGGGTTCCCCTTTTAGAGATTTTGCAACTTTTATAATTAGAATAATGATGCAATCATCTACAAATGAAGTAAAATCATTCAAAGAGAAAATTCAAAACAGAGAAGAATTTAATGATTTAATTAAAAAAATTCAAAAACTATTGAACGAACATTTTAAATGTAATATTGATATTAATGTAATAATTAGATATTCAATTCTTAAAAAAACTGCAGATTTAATTTTTAATGAAAAGGAATCAGCAAATACATACATTGAATTATTAAAAATTCTAGAAAATAATAATTTTGTAAAATATAAAGAGGAAAAATAATTGACTGGAATTAGAGTTACATATTCAGGATTAATTTCATTAACAATTAAATTATTTAGTATTATTACGGGATTAGCTTTTACATTAATTGTTACAAGACAATTAACCCAAGAAGAATTTGGGACATGGGGATTAATTAGCGGTATTTTCATTTACGCACTTGCAGTTCATCCAATAGTAGGATATTGGGCAATAAGAGAGATTGCAAGAGGTGAGAATTCAGGAAAAACAGTTCTATTTTCTAGCAGTATGTTTTCAATTCTAGGGTTAGGAATTTACATTATTTTTGCATTATTTGTAGGAAATCAGTCAGATGCAGAGATATCAGTGCTCATTTTTGCAGCAATTTTGATTCCTATCATGTTTGTAAATGATTCATTAAATTCAATCAATCGGGGTTCACATCCACAGGTAGTTAGTTATGGATTTCTTGCATTTGAAATAACAAAAATTCCTTTAGGGTTGCTATTAGTATATTTTTGGAAAATGGGTTTAGAGGGAGCCATAATTGCGACTTTTGGAGCATATATTCCAAGTATCATAATATTAGGAATTAAAGCAAGACCATTAATCAAAAACAAATTTCAGATACAATTTGTTAAAAAATGGATTAAATTATTTTGGGTCCCAACTTTTAGAAGTGTTCCATCATTACTTTCGTTATCAGATGTTATTGTATTTTCAGTAATTACAGGTTCAGTTTCAGGGGTTGCATATTATACTGCTGCACGTACAATAGGATTTTTAGTAAATCATACAAGATCAATGTCTGAAGGACTATATCCAAAATTGTTAGAAGGCGGACATGAAAATTTTTTACAAGATAATTTACTGAAATTATTTTATTTTGCTTTTCCACTTGTTGGACTATCAATAGTATTTGCCAAACCAGGACTATATGCATTAAATCCAATTTATCAAGTAGCAGAGATGGTGGTTATTCTCTTAGCTATACGTTCCTTTTTAACAACATTAGGAAAAATTCTCTTTCAAGCACTGCAGGGAATTGAAAAAGTGGATATGGATAAAAATTCAACTTTTAGAGATTATGTAAAAAGTAAACTTATTCTTTATCCTACTTTTCAATTAATTCGTAACGCGATATATTTTGGAAGTTTAGCAATAATTTTGTTCTTATTACAAGATAGTGAATCTGAACTTCAACTAGTAATTTATTGGGCATTAATTGGATTAATTATTGAGATACCACTTACAATTTACATTTATCAACTAGTAAGAAAAAATATTAAATTAAAAATTGATTGGAAAACTTTGTTAAAATATCTGTTATCAAGCATTCTAATTTTTACTGCATTTTATTTCCTAATTAATCAATATTTAGAATACAAAATCAGTATTTTTGAATTTCTTCCAGAATTAGTATTGTGGGCAGTTATTATTGTAATAACATATGTAGGATTAACGTATATCATAGACAATAATACACGAAAATTATTCAAAGGAATAATGAAAGAATTTGTAAAAAGGGGGAATAATTGAAAAAAAGAATTTGTATTTTTCCAAATGACCCAATAATATCATATTATGAAAAAGGGGAAATAAAAGAGAGATATTTTAATCCAAAAAATTTGTTTGATGAAATACATATTATTTCATTTACAGATATCGATGTGGAAGAAGAAAAGATACAAAAAATTGCTGGTAATGCAAAATTAATTATACATGCAGTTGGAAAAATCAATATTAAAAATAGAAAGAAAGAAATTTCAAAAATATTAGAATTAGTTAAAAAAATTAATCCAGATGTAATTAGAGCTTTTAATCCATTAATTCAAGGATGGTGTGCAGCATTTGTAGCAGATAAATTAAAAATTCCATTATTTGTTTCACTTCACACCCAATATGATTACAATAGAAAATTAGCAAAAAAGAAAAGTTTGAAGAAATATTTGGGATTAAAATATTTGGAAAAATTTATTGAACCATATGTACTTCAAAAAGCGGATAAAATTACAATAGTTTACAAAATAATAGAATCATATGTAACAAAACATACGACAAAAAAACCAGAGTTATTATATAATAAAATTGATTGTGAAAAATTTTACAATGCAAAACAAATTAACACATTACCTAAACCATTGATATTGACAGTTGGAAATTTAATTGAAAGTAAAAATCATAAATTGCTTGTAGAATCAATGCACAATATTAAAGCAAATTTATTGATAATTGGAAAAGGTGAACTAATAGATATTTTAAGAAATAACATAAAATCTATGAATTTGGAAGATAAAATTACTATTTTAGAATCAGTGCCTTATGAAAACATTCCATTATATTACAAAACGGCAAATATTTTTGCATTAGCATATGACCCAAATCAGGAAGGATTACCTATGCCTGTAATGGAAGCAATGGCATCAGGTACTCCTGTGGTTGTACCAGAATCTGAAGATTCAAAAGAATTAGGAGATTCAATAATTTTTGCTGAACGTAATATTGAATCATTTACGAAAAAAATCAATGATCTTTTGAGTAACAAAATAAAAACAAGAGAATTAGCAATGAAATGTAAGGAAACAGCAAAAAGATTTGATATTAGTAACCTTGAAAAACGAGAAGCAGAGATTTATCAGGAGTTAATAAAAAATGGAAAAACTACGTGAGATAATAAAAAATAAAGAATGCATTATAGAGATTTTTGGTTTAGGATATGTTGGATTTCCTTTAGCTGTTAGACTAGCAACAAAGGAGTTTAGAGTCATTGGTGTAGATGTTAATCATGATCGAGTGAATAGATTAGAGAAAAATGAATTGCTAGATTCAGAAATATCATTAAAAGGTGAATTTATCAAATGCAGAGAGAGAAATCTGACATTGTCAACAGAAAGTTGTAAAAATGTGTTGCCAAAAGTTGGGATTATTTGTGTGCCTACTCCCATTCCAAGTGCAGAAATTAGTTCTGATATTTATGTGAAAAAAGCAGTAGAAGACTTTCTTAATAATGCAAAAGAAGGGGATTGCATTATTTTAGAAAGTAGTATAGAGGTAGGAACCACTGAAAGAATGCAGGAAATTATAGAAGAACGTGGTTTCAAAATTGGAGAAAATTTAGGTTTATCATTTTGTCCTGAAAGAATTGATCCATCCAATAAAGAGTGGGGTATTGAAAATATTCCTCGTGTGATCTATTGTTCAGATGATTCAACTTTTGAAATTTCAAAAGAGATCTACAATAATGTAAATGGTGGAAATCTTATCAGAGTTGAACATCCAAAGATAGCAGAAGTAGTAAAATCTTTTGAAAATGCATTCAGATTAGTTAACATATCTTTAGTAAATGAATTAGCTATTTTATGTGATAATTTAGGCATAAGTGTAAAGAGTGTAATTGATGCTGCAGCCACAAAACCATTTGGTTTTATGCCTCATTATCCAGGAGCAGGAGCAGGGGGTCATTGTATTCCTAAAGACCCAAGATTTTTGTTAGAATCAGCCAAGAAATTTCAAACGAATTTTATTACTATTGAAAATGCATTAAACATCAATACCAACATGCCAAAATATATCGTATCTGCAATAGAAAATAATATAGAAAAATTAGAATTGAAAAAATCAGTATTGGTTTGTGGTTTAAGTTATAAAACAAACGTTGAAGATATGAGAGATTCTGCTAGTTTTAAAATAATTGATGAATTAAAAACAAAAGGCTATCAAGTATACGGTTATGATCCATTTTTCAAAGATGAATCATTATCAAAATATTTGATTGAAAATAATTTAAAAGAAATTAATTTCATTCGATTAGAAAAGATGGATGATGAATCATTAAAAAATATTGATTGTATATGTATTGTACAGCATCATGAAAGTACAAAAGAGAAATTAACTGAAATTTACAAAGAATCAAAAGTTCCATTGCTATATGACTGCCAAAACAAAATCAAGAAAATAGATAATTCCAAAACAATTTTAAAATTTTTAGGCGCTTAAGCATTAATACAAAAATTTAATTTGTTCTGAAAATTTTATAGAATTGATATTTTCATACCAATAAATTGCTTGTAATGCAAACATTGATGTCCAAGAATTTATTCGAAGTCTTTTTTTCCATCCAAGAAATGACTTGTAATATTCTTCATAAAATCCACCATTGATTTTAGTAGAATTATCAGATGCCTGCAAAGATATTAAGAAATTGTAAAGGATTCCAATTTTAGATTTGTAATGTGTATTTTTTTCTTCACTGTTAACAAGAATTAAAATTCTAATTAATTGTGCGATCGGATAAGCTGCTTTTGAGCGATATTTTGAATTATGCCATAGTTGTATGCTTCCATCATTTGAAATTTGATTCAGGCACCAATCTAGAGAATTTTTGATAAAAGTAAGGTATTTTTGATCTTTGGTAAAACTATAGCCATAAACAAGACCTTCTAATGCATAACTCAACGTATGTAAATTAATGATTTTTGAATTTTCATGCAATCGAATGGAGCCATCAGAATTTTGATATTTTGAGATAGAATCACATATCTTTTTTCCAATTTTTAAAAAATTTGGTTCATCTACATATTGACTGATTTGAAATAATGGCATGGCAGTTTTAATATGAAGACACCCTTTTTGCTTATACCAAACTGAATCATCTTGTGCAGGAGTATTTGTTTTAATATCTTTAAATGGAATTACTGAACCATCTGATTCTATAAATTGATTAATCAAATCATCAATCATAATTTTTGCATATGATAGATATTTTTCATTATTAGATAATTCATAATAATCCAATAATCCTTTCGCACAAATTGCAGTATCAAATGAATAGGATAAATTTGAAGTGGGTGAATCATTTTTTATTCCTTGTACAAGTGAGTTATGTTTTTCATAAATTGAAATTAACCAATCAGAAGATGATTTAGCATATTTTGAATATTGAACATTAGATTCTAAAGAATGTAAAAATTTCATAGTACTTATAAAATAACCAGTTATCTCAGGATAAAGAAAGCTATAATCATTTAATTGCTCATCAAAAAAAGAGTAGACAGCACCATAATGTTTAGAGTTATTATCAGATACAAACAATCCAGATGAAATCAGCCAGTTTTTTACTTCATCAAAAGATTTATTCAACTTACCATAACATTTTTGTGGTTCTTTAAAAGGATAAACATAGTGCAAATTCTCTTCATGGTATTTCATTTTCCACCAATTAGTGGAGGAGGAGTTGTAGTAATTGTTGAATTAGCAAATAAATTTGCAGAACTTGGACATGAAGTAACTATTTTAACACCAGATTTAAAATGGGAAGGTGAAAAATACGAGCCTCAATTAAATAAAAAAATACACATAGAAAAAGTTTCAACACCATCAAGTTCAAATTTAAAAATTGCAGCTAGAAGATGTCACAATAATATGAGAGAGAAAGGCATTGAGTTAGGTAAACAAAACAATTATGATTTTATTTTATCAATTTTCCATCCTTTTCATTTAGTTCCAAAAGCAGCAGTAGAATGTGGAAAAGAAATACAAAAGCCAGTTTTAATAAAAGTTGATGATGCAATTTATGAAAAAGCTAAAGGAATAAAAAAAATTCAAAGAAGAATTGAAAAAATGTATAATTCAAAAACTTTACAAAATGCAGATAAAGTATTGGTAATGAATGATTTTACAAAAAAAATTATCAATGAATATTATAGTGTA
>Ga0222719_10000801_pt1 | contig 31370 bp, 45 predicted proteins | sample C33_34DmetaG_FD_165039 | JGI IMG/M metagenome (GOLD analysis project Ga0222719, IMG submission 165039) | Estuarine water microbial communities from San Francisco Bay, California, United States - C33_34D | ecosystem: Environmental > Aquatic > Marine > Unclassified | place: USA: California... | reverse complement strand
TTACCCACTCCAGGGTCTCCGACTATTAGAACATTGGATTTGTTACGCCTTGCCAATATTTGTTTGAGAACTTCCAATTCCGATTCTCTTCCGATCACCGGGTCGATTTTTTTATCAAAATACTTTTGATTAAGATTCTCACAATAGTTTTTTAAAATCTTATCTGCTTGGTTAGGCCTTAATTTTTGTTCAGGCCCGTGGCTAGGAATTCCTTCTTCTCCTAAAATATTCTCAGCCTGTACAAGGTCCTGGATATCTTCTTTGTTTACTTTGTGTTGTTTTAAAAACATTGCTCCGTAACTTTTCTTTTCGGCAAATATGCTCAATAGCACGTCGAGGCTGTTGACATCTTGACGTCCTTGGAACAGCGCCTGCGTGAAGGCACGATTCATTAGTCTTTCTAGAGATGCAGTTTTTCTCGGCGATACGGGATTCTTAGATTTAGACATGATGTCACTACATCGCATATCGAGGTAATTTTCTATTTCTTTTATCAACGCAGACACATTTATTTTAAAATCTAACAGTACCTGTCCAACGTCTTTGTCCTTGACCAACGCCAACAACAAATGTTCTATGGTCACGTACTCATGTCGCCTTGACTCTGCTTCTTTAACTGCATTTTCGAAAATGCTTTCTAAACTATCACTTGCGTCTAACATTATAAATTATTCTCCTCTGCTCTTAGATTGAACGTTATTCCGTTGAGATGATCCAACTCGTGTTGGAAACATCTTGCTTCTAAACCCTTTAATACTGCTCCTGTTGTCTCGCCTCTGTTGTTTTGCCATTCTGCTTCTATCTCTATTGGTCTATACACATTATAAGTTACACCAGGAAAACTTAAACATCCTTCCTCGCCGATCTCCAACTCATCAGATGCTTTTGTAATCCTAGCATTGTAAATTATAGCAGGAATCTTAAATTCGTCAAATGATTGATAACCGATGCTAAAAAATCTTTCTGTGCAACCGACTTGATTAGCGGCCAATCCGATTCCACTATTCATTACCATGAGTTTGATCATGTCTTTTTCAAATCTATCCCAATTTTCATATCCCATCGGAGGTCTAAAAAAATGGCTTTGTGTACTGACTTGGTTCAATGTGGGATATGGATAACTGTATATGTTTAAATTTTTCATAGGTCTTTTATTTTCTCTAATTGTTTTTCATTAAGTTCTGGCACATAGACACTTATTTTAACGTAGATATTCCCTCGTATATTTAATGATTCTGAGACTGGCATGCCGTGTCCTTTGAGACAAATCACTGCCCCGGGCTGAGTCGCGGGAGGTACTCTCACTTTTAATATTTTATCGTCGAGAGTTTTTATTTTGAACTCACTGCCACGTGCGGCCTCAAAACATGACAGCCTGTGATCGGTGTAAAGGTCATTCATTTTTCTCGTGTAGCCATCACAATCTAAAACATTTACATTCACTAACAGATCACCTCTTGGTATGTTTTTGTCGGAATCATCGCCAAGGTTTCTATATTTGAATGTTACACCATCTTGGCAACCTGCCGGTATCTTAACCTGCACTATTTCATCTCGACCGCTGGGTAATTTTAAACTTATGGTCTTCTCGACCTGTTTAGTGACTTCTTTTATACTTACGCTGATTCTGATGTTTACACTTCTGTTGCTTCTCGGAGTACTGCGGTAGACCCTTGTCCTGCCCCTGCCCCCGGGTCCGTAACTGAATCCTGAAAAGAAATCTTGGAACACATCCTCTGAAAAAAAGTCATTCATATTGAATGAGAATCCATCACCAGAACCGGAATGTCTGGCACCATATTTCCTCATGGCATCGTACTCCTGACGCTTTTGTGTGTTTTTAAGTGTATCGTATGCTTCGTTGATTTCTTGAAATTTATTTTTGTCGCCACCTTTGTCGGGATGATGTTGTGCGGCCAACTTCCTAAATGCGGTTTTTATTTCTGCGTCGCTGGCTGTTTCGTTCACACCTAAGGCGTCATAATAGTTCTTCATTAGTATTATTTTATACTAGATGCGGGTTTTGTCAACTATTGGTATTATTTGCTAGACTTTGCTCTTGATCCTGTGTACAAACCAAACCAAGCCGCACCAGCACCTACCACTATACTGACCAAACCTGATTGCTCCATAGTAGGATTTGGTAATTCCATATACCAAACTACCACTTTGTACAGCAAATAGATATAGGTTGTAATGAATACTCTTGGAAATATTCTCCAGGCATCAACTGCTCTTGCCAAATGAATGATCCAAGCAAAAGGATTAGGACCTAAGTCTTTTACAGATGTGTCCACTTCCAATTCAACAGACACTTTCTTTTTGGCAGTGTCTTGACTGTGTGGCACAACCAATTTGTCTTCTTTTAATTCTGACATTATTTGACTCCTTTAATTTCTACTTCCACCAATGTAACCACCAATAACACCGATAAGTCCTGTGACTGACATTTTCATAAGTGTTATTATGCTTTCATCTACTGGTCTATTTTCTTGTAAAGCAACATAATAATCACCAAGAATAATAATTCCAAGTAACACTAATACACCAGTTGTTATTAATAATATTACAATATCTTTAAAATTTTTTATCATTTAATCCTTTATCTTTTCGTTTCTTTTTCTATGACCATTCCAAGCCACAAAGCCGCCTAATCTTAAAGAGTAATAGGCGAGATAGTTCATTACGTAGAAGCCATTCACGTTAATGTTGATATCTCTGAATATCTCATCTGCTCTTTTTTGATTAACAAGCAACAGTGCCTCTTTTTTGTTCACAGGTTTGCAGGCTGTGTACTTGTACATGTAATCATGAACCAGACCACCCACAAGTAAAACACCCACTGGTGAAAAAAATGTTCTCAGAAATTTCGGAATACTAGCACCGTCGAATGTAAAACCTGCTGGTATCACATAGTCGACACCGTTTAATTTATAGTGCCAATCTTTTGTTATCTCCCAATTTCTTGTCGAAAGCAACCACATGACTATTGCTCCCCAGAATCCTTTGTCCTTGGTTGGTATTCTTAACGGTTTTAGATCAGGAAGTTGATCGTATGAGAAGGTAAGTTTTGTCTTTGCTTTTTTATCTATTTTGTTGATGAAAGCGGCAACAATAACAACTGCAATCAAAATACTCCATTGCCAAAATTTTACAGCAAGTGCGATAATAAATTCCATAATACTCCTTTAGTAATTTAATGGTATTTACCAAATCTTATGTTATTCTTTGGGGGTAGATTCTTTATTGTCCGGTGCTTCGTAATATTCTTTGTACTTTTCTAAAATTTTATTAGACTCTACAAGTTTCGCCCTGATCTGAGCAAAGTTTCTCGCTATCACTTGGTAGTCTTTGTCCGTCAAACCAAACAGCACAGGGTCTATGCCTTCCGCTTCCAGTTTGGCGAACACTTCTTGGGCGTTTTCAGAAGTGATTATGATCCAACGTATCTGCTCCATAGTCAGTGGAGTTGGAGCGTCGATATTGAGCTTGGCTCTAGGCTCTTCCAATGTGAACACCTTCAAACGTTTTTCACCTACAGAACACCCTGTGAGCAGTAATGCAGATAGTATTATGATAAAAAATTTATTCATTGTGTGGTACATAGTTGGGGTTTGCTATTGATGGACATTCTGTGTTGATTTCGCTCTTCAATGTGGCTTTAATTTCTTGTTCCGTGAGAGGAGCACCTGAGGCAATTTCTATACATCTTGCCGCTTTGTCTGTGGCTTTGTTGATGATTCTTTCGATGGCTCCTGTTCTTTCAATTGCCAGTTTGCCAATGTCTCTATTCTTCTTTGTGAATCTTTTGTCCAAGTCATCCAAATCTTTTTTGAGATTGTTTATTAGTCCATTCAATTCTTTGTTGGCACTCAATATGTCTTGGAAATCTTTCTTTTGTTGTTCCAATACTTTCTTCTGTGATTCAACACTCTGTTCCAATTTTATTTGATTTGCTTTTAGGATAGCGTTGTCTGATCTCAGTTTCATCACGTACAATCCCGCTCCGGAAATGCCTGCCATTAGCAGAACAGCAAATATTATTTTTATAGATGAAAACATATAAAATATTTATGTGTCGAAAGGGGTCTATAAATATTTACAATGAAAACTTTACCTCATCTTAAAAACAAAATATACGGGGGAGCATGGAGTATTCATGATAAAGAATTTGTAGACCATGTAGAAACAGCCCCTAGAACTATAATAGATACTAAACTATTTGCCAGTAATTACGCACAATGGTTCTCTAGGAACAAACACATCAAGGGCATAGAAAATTTCTGTCATATTGAATACAGTAATGGCACAACAGAAACTTTTGATAAATTTTACCATAGGTTTAACGCACACAGACTGAGGCTTTACAAGGGCGAATATTTTTACCATCAAATAATGGCCAAAGTAAAATACCAAAAAAATTTCAAATGGGTTGAAGAAGAAGATATCAAGCCGGGTGATATTTTTGTGACTAGCCTGCCATTTGCTGACACAGGAGAACTACCAACAAATTTTTACAAGATATTATCTCAATGTGAGGAAAATGATGTGCCTGTGTTGTTGGACATGGCCTACTTCAATATCTCAGATTTGGAAAATATCAACCTGCAGTACAAATGTATAGACACCATAACCACTTCGTTGTCAAAGGTTTTTCCTGTTGAACACTACAGAATCGGAATACGTTTGATGCAGAATTTCAAAGATGACAGTCTCGTTGCCTATAATGAAAATGATTATGTAAACAAAATAGGAATTAGCATAGGACAACACTTTATCGAAAATTTTGACAACGACTATGTGGTGAAGAAATATCGTGGCAGACAATTGGATGCCTGTAAAAAACTTAATGTGGATGCTTCCAACTGTGTGATTTTTGGAATAGACCGTAAGAACATTTTTCAAGACTACAGCAGGGGAGGTCCTTCAAATCGATTGTGCTTTTCTAGAATCTGGGATGGCAGGGTTAGGCAATAAGTCCAGGTTTGTATACTGTCTTGCCGTTTTCTTTCATAGCAGTGAGGCTTTGTTTTCTGTTGCCTTCTGATTTATAACTTACATGTACCCAGCCGCTGTCGGGTATTCCGGGGGTATAAAATTCTAATATCAATTGATCGTAATCCAGTTCGTCTTCGATGAACTTGGCAACATCATAGTTCGGTGTGCCAGGACATTCTATGTCCACTGCCTCGCCTTTGCAATGTTGTGATGAAGATGCTCCACCTATTGCTTCGTTAAGTTTCGGACCTCTGTATCCTGAATTGATTACTGTTACTCCAAATTTGTTTCTGACTTTTTGAACAACGTTTCTAAACAGTTCTGTTGCATTTGATAGATGTTCCGGGCCCGGGGTGTTGTCTATGCCTAGTCTAAGGGCAGTTTGACTTTTGGTGAATTCCTGCAGAGTAAAATTTTGACTTAGTCTTACCATTTGTACTTACTTATCACCGCGGAGTTTCCATCCTTGGTGAAAATGAACTGATTTTCCATGGTCTTGGTTATATGATATGGACCAAAAAATTTAGTGAGATGCATACACTCCGCCATTGACTTGTCGTCTATTAAAAATGCTTTTGTCTCTTTCATTATCATCTGTGTATTGCCGTATGCGTGAAGTTGGAAATTTAAGGATTCTTTCTGTCCACTTTTTTTAACAGTTATTATATTGTTGTCTAGTTTAAATTCTAAAAGTTGGAACTTGTCGAAAAAACTGTGAATTTCTCCCAATTTCAACGAGTTGATTTTTTTCCTATAGGCTATCGGAGTCAACGGCAAAACATTGGCTAGGTTTTCACTGTTGGCCTCAAAAGGCATAGTTTTCTTATGATAGGTGAATTCCAATGTGTCGATGTTTGTAAGTTTTTTTATATCATTTAGGAAATCAAATATGTGCCTATCTATTCCCTCCTGCCTGGGAAACTCAACAAACACTCTGTATTTGCCATCTTCCAGTGTTCCGGGAGTGCTATCTGCATCTAGAACTTTGGTGTCTTTTTCACAAAATTTTTCAAAGTCTTTCGCCGCTTCTGGATTGTTTACAACAAAAGACAATACTAAGACGTCGTCGTCCTTGCCCATCTTTGATTTAAATTGGTCTACGCTGAACCTTTTTTCAACTGTTCCTTCAAGGTCTCCCGCTCTGAGGCCTTCATTAATCTTGATCATCTAATTCCTCGCTGGCAGGTTCAAAGTTTTTTTGGTCTGACTTTAGATCAACACCCGACTTGAAATTTGAAATAAGACTCTTGGGCATTCTGATTTCTACCACCCATATGTCATGGCCGTCGATCTTTCCTTTTGTGGTTCCCGGCCTGTAATCGTCTGGCGTTTTGATTTCTCTCGGTTTGAACAATGTGTCTTTCTTATATGTAACTTTGCAACCTTTGTCTAAAAGCCTCTTACCGCCGGAGGGATCAGGCATGCTCTCTGCTGGCCACATAAAACTGCAGGTGACAAAATGTCTGGAGTCGATAGGACCCGTCAACAATTCCCCATCCTCCCAGTTTTTGTAAACATATACATCTAACTCGTCTATTACCCGTTCGAAATCCTTTAGGGCATCCAGACTCGGAGTCAATGCGTACAAATTTTGCGTGTTTTTGATTATGTCTAATACGTCATGCATTGTATCATATTTACCTCGCATATCTGTATCACGTTATATGCACACATATCTTTGTTGGTAAATCAGTAAATACTTTTACACATGTCTCGTAAACAAAGACGTAAAAAACAACAATCAAACATCATTAACTTTATGAACTATCTACAGGAAAAAAGTCATACGGCCAGACCCACGGCCAGGTCGGTGGGTCAACAATACTACCTAGATATTTTGCTAGATTACAAAAACAAAATCATTGTAGCAACAGGTCCTGCCGGCACAGGAAAGACCATGCTGGCGACAGAAAGAGCAGTCCAACGAATGCAGAACGGAGAGATAGATAAAATTGTAATCACTAGGCCTGCGTCTAGTGTTGATGAAGAAATAGGCTTTCTTCCCGGTGATATCCAAAACAAAATGGAGCCATGGATGAAGCCCATTCTGGACGTTTTGGAAAATCATTTTATGCCACACACTTTAGACGAGATGATGAAACGTAACACTATTGAAATAGCACCCTTGGCTTTCATGAGAGGAAGGACATTCAAGGACGCTTTCATAATAGGTGATGAAATGCAGAATTCAACACCCTCACAAATGAAGATGTTGATGACAAGATTGGGCAGAGGATCACAGATGGTTATCACTGGTGACACGAGACAATCCGACAGAATGATTGATAATGGTCTTACAGACTTCCGTAGACACTACGAAAGGTTTTTCAATCCGGAATATATTAAGTTTGTGGAGTTAGGTAAAGCGGATATTCAAAGGCACCCGGCAGTTACCGAGGTCTTGAACATTTACGGGGATTAGGAATTTTCAAAAGCGGTCATGGCGTCACCATACCACTTGTAGTAATGTTTATAGATGTTTTCATAAGGTATGTCTATTCCTTGCGTATTTGGTAGTTCACATTTAAGCACTTCATGATGAACCATGTCTAGCACTACCATAGCACCGGCCATCTTTCCTGTACCTATTTTCTTTTTTGTAAATTCAACAAATTCATCAAACTTCTTACCGGGTTTGAATCTGTAAGATACTAGCATGAATCTTTTCTTTTGTTTTTTACTGCCCATTGTGTATCCTTGCTAATTTTATCATTGTTGCCGCAAGATTAATTTCTGGATCAGCAACGAATGAATGATCTACCAATCCTTGTTTTATTGCGAGAATGGCTTTGTCTTGACCGTCATCATCCTTTGATATAAGATCAAGATTATCATACAACCACCTAAATATCTCTTCAACTTCTTCTGGTCTTGCCTGAGAACACACAAGTTTCCTTGCTTCTAATATTTTGCCTGCTTTAAATAATTCCACCATGTCTAATCTATAGTCTGCTTGACCTTTGTCCGATTTATCGGGAGCATGTAATTTGCCATCACGCGAATTCATCTGCACCAAATTTATGCACTTCCTCATGTCAGGATAAGTTGCCTTAACGTATGTGTCTATCAACTCGATGTCTGGGTCTACTTTTTCTGCAATCAGTATCTCTGCCACACGTGCTGTAAATTCATTTTTGTCTAACGTCTCGATATGGAATCCTTGACACCTAGAATGTAGTGCCGGGATCACCCTGTTTGGATAGTTACAGGTCAACACAAACCTAGCAGATGTATGATACATCTCCATCACACCACGCAGTGCCGCTTGACCATTTGGCGTAATATAATCCGCCTCGTCCAATAAAACATATTTGAATGCCCCAAAAGGCATTATCTGTACAAAATTTATAATCTTGTCTCTCACAGTGTCCACAGAATTTTCTCTCGATGCGTTTATCTCTAAGATGTCGTATGGGTCAACCTTCAATTCCTCGAACAAAACTTTTGCTAGTGTTGTTTTTCCTGTGCCTGGAGCACCGGAAAATAATAGATGAGGCACAGCACCATCTTTTATCCATCCTTGTATCTGCTGTCTTTGATTTTCATCACGAACAACATATTCTTTTAGGCTTTTTGGTCTGTATTTTTCTACCCATAATTCTTTCATATCCTAATAGTAACATCCTTTTCTGCAAATATCAATCATTAAAAAGTCCTTTCATCATGGCCCAGTGACCTATGATGTCACTGACCTCCAATTGGAAATTATATTCTCTGTCGATGTCTCTGAGAACTTTATTTGCTTTTGCCAAGGCGATGCCTGCGTCAGCGGGTAAGGTAATTGCGTTGATTGTTTTTTGCCTTTTCTTTTTGGCGGCTTGTAACCTGTGCCATCCATCGGTCATGAGGTAGTAGCCCGAATCTTTTATGGGTGTCAATATTATAGGTTTCATCATATCTGGGTTATTGACCAATTTTTTGATCCATGCTCTTTTTTCTTTGTTGAGGGGTCTGGCTACGCCCACGCCTAGATCTGCCATTGTGCAGATTTTATCTATGGGTGCTTTGATTCTTTTTATTTTGAGCCTAGTCATTGCCCGGTAGTGATGTCATTTGTTGATGTCCACCTGTGTTTACGTACCCGGCCTGCTTTCTATTTTGTTTAGGTTCTTCCTCGGAAGTAAGAAGTATATCATTCTCGTCCACCATGCGTACTTCTAATTCTTGATCTTGTTTCTTTATTTTAAAGGCTCTGGACCATCTGCCATGTGATACCAATATCCATTCACCCACATGGACATCTTTTTGATCTTTGCCAACAGCATATACTTTGGCCCATCTTGGATGAATTCCAGAAGCACTTCCGTCGTCGTCGGGCAATATCAATCCACCTTCTGTTTTGGTTTCTCCAAAATGCATGTGAGAAACAAGAACACGTTTTTTTAAAGGTGTTATGTCTCTGTCAACGGTGTATTGTTTTCCACCGTGACTTCCGAATCCTTTTGCTTGAAGTTGTTCTATCGTTGACATCAAGAACTATTATATATGATTTATTCTATGCCGTCAAGAGCCGCGTCTATACCGCTTTTGTTCTCTGTTTTGGTAGTTTCTTTTTGGACCGTATTTTTTACTGCTGTTTTAACAGTAGGGTTCATAGTTTTGACCTGTTCAACTCTCACCTGTGGTATAGGCTTGGGTTCTGGTACCTTTTGAATAGGTGTGTCGTCGGCTTTGCCTTTTGGTGTTTGGTAATATTGTTTCATTACCTGTTCCTTTGTTTTGGCAATCTTTCCTCTGGGTCCTAAAACATCTCCTCTGGCATTCACATTCATATTGCCTACTGCTGGCACGTTTTCGTTGGATGCCCTCAAACGGTCGATGTCGACTAACCTTCCCTGCATGGTTCTATACATTTTCTTGTTCGCTGGTCTGTTTACCATTACTTCTCCTTTTTCTTATTTTTACTTATCATCTCATAAATTCGTTGAAATCTAAATCATACACAATTGGGTTTATTTTGTGTACTCCGATTAGAAAAAGACAGAAACTGGACACTGAACTGCCTCTTCCGAGTCCCCATACAACATTATTTTTCCTAAGAGTGTCCACAAAATATACCAAAAATTTAAGTACGTCTAAAAACTTTTTACTTTCGAACTGACTATATTCATCATTTACTCTTTGTATTTCAGATTCATTTTGACATTTGTCTAACAGATATGACTTAAGATCCATTTGTTTGTAACTGTCGGGCATGTTCCAGTCGTTGATATAAGTCTGATCAAAAGTTTCTATTGAATGTTGGACCACAGGTGGTTCCGGTAACAGTGTCATGTCTATACCTGTGGACTTTATAGATTGATTGAATTTTTCGTAATTGTTTATATACAGTTTGTGAAGTTCAGCATCTGGGTTGCTGTAGATATGTTCCAAAACTTCGTCCTCTTCAAAAAAACATTGTCCATACTCATTTCTTTTTGTCTTTGCCACCTTCTATAACCTTTGAGTTAAATTTAAATATTTTAGCATGTTTTTCTTTGTCGTCGACTAGTTTTTCATTATTGTTTCCATACCAATTGAAGTGACCTGTGTATATGCCTTTTTTAAGTTCTTCGTCATATGTTGCTGTGTCGGCTCTCAACCACCATGGGTCAAATGTATTATATTTTTCTGAGAACCAATTGTCAACATCTAAAAGATCTAATTCGGGTGAGTCCTTGCCCACACTGTAGGTAATTCCGTCGCCTTGGTAACTTGATAGTTCTAACTGATTAACAAATATCTTACCATCAAGAACAGCATTTGACTTTGTAAAACAGACACCGGCCATGATTTGATCAAAAGGCGGTTTTGGTAATTGAATAAACCTGTTTGATGTGCTGGTTTTTAGTATTTGGTACAAAGGTTCGTTGGTATCTAATACAATGGTGTTACCAAAAACACTGCTGAATAAAAATTTTAGTCTCTCAAAGTAGTAACTTTGTTCCTGTAGATCACCTGTCACTGGTTGGATATGAAGTTTGACATCATAGGTGTTGACGAACAGTTCGCTGTCTACAACTATTATTGATTTGAAGTTAGTGTTCCAAGTGAACGATCTTTTAGACATCAAACTTAATTATTATTCGATGTTTATCAGTTCGCCTAGATCTGGTTCCCCTCTGGCTTTTTTGAAATTGTCTTGCCAGTTCTTGATTCTTCTTTGTCTCAGTTCTGAACGATAACTTTCTAACGCTTCGGTTAATTGTGATAACAATTGGGGGTTACGTGAGAATCTGACTGCGGAAGTTTTCTTTTTGGTCAACTCCTGTATCTTTTTTGACAATTCTTCGTCTGAAAGATTTCCTAATTCCTGTTGGAGTGGGTGGAAATACATATCATCTATCCACTAAAATAGTTCTGGCCCAATTGATGCATGAACACATTGGTTCCTGCGTCTGGGGTAAACAATTCATATATGTATACGCCGGTTGTTGGCACAGTTATCTGTCTAGATGATCCGTCCACTCCGGTGATATCTGTTGAAAGTTTTGTTGCTGTTGTCACAGTGATAGTCCTCGGCGTTCCTGAATAGGTAACCTGAAGTAAAAATCTACCAACAGTTCCAGCCGCTGGTAAATTGCTGTAGGCCAAATCTATGTCACCTGTCAAGATAACTTTGTGGTAGTGTCCGTTCTCATGGTTCAATGTAAGTGTGCCACTGGCAACTGTTCCATGGTCATACACAGTCAGTGCTGTATCTTTGAACACCGCTCTAGACACTGTGTTGTCCGCAAAATTAGACGTAGCATTTAGGCTGGCTTTGTTGGCCTGGAGATCCTCAATCTCTGATTTTGCTTCTGTAAAGTTATTTTTGATAGCGGTAAAATTATCTCTGAATCCCTGTGATGAATTGTCTTGCCCTGCTATTGGGAAAGTTCCATCTATATTTCCTGGTACTATATCACTAGCCATTGTTTATTCCTTTAACTTCTTTTTGAATCCAAGGTATTTATCACCAATCCTTTCCACTCTTATCTTACTCGTGCTTGCCGGAGCGTTGGTAAAGTTAATGGTGGTTTTTTGTGTGCTTCCATCGTGGGTTAAATTGAACTGTGGTTCGTAGTCAACACTTCTCAATAATGTATCCGCGGTGAGATAGACAGGGTCCTTGCTGTTGTCCGAGGTAATTTGATCGCCATATATCAATACGTTTGAATCCTCTCTGATTTTTATTTCTTCCTCGTGAACTATCTCGTTCAACGTGAACTGTTTTGTGCTTCCGTCTGTTACTATGTCCGGAGTGTCGACTAGATTGATATCAGTCACGTACCTTTCGATTTTGAAATCAATGTCCTTGAAATCGATATTTTTTTGTAATATTTTGCCTTTTACAAATTGTGCCCTTCCTGGTTTACAGTAGGCAATGACCATAGCAGGTTTGTAGCCCAAAGGCACCCCGGTGTTGTCTTGGCTGGTCCTCATCCATAATGGCAAATGAACATATTCTCTCTGACCAAGTGACTTCATCCTGGCTCTCATATTTTCCACAGCGTTTGGAAAAAGTTGTTCAAATATTCCTAAGTCAGCACTCAAAGGATTAGCGTATCTTAATTTTGATCCTGCTATGCTGAAACTCAAGCCAGTGTTGGTAGTGACGTTGTAAACTTCGTAGTCGGCAGTAATTCTAGAGGCATCGGCCAACGGACCTATCAATGGTTTATAGATATTTGATCTAAGGTCAATTGTTGACGAAATCGGAGTTCCAAGATTGTTGACCAAGTTGTCTTTCATCTCTATGTAAACAACTTCGTATATAGGCACGCCATTGGATTTGGCCACTGCTGTTTTTATTTCTCCAAAATAAAGTGTTTTGGGTTCGTGATTTCTTTCCATTTGTTGTTGTAGAGTGTTTAGAGTTTGATGTTGTAGTCCTGATACCAGAAGCATCTCAGCATTTGTTTTTATACCAAAACTATCATCTTCTGACCTGAAAATATTCTCGCTATTGTTGATGTTTGGATCCTGAGATATCTGATAGAATATATCTCTATCGATCTTGCTTATGAGACCATGTGCAGAAAGATTTCCGTATTCCTGACCATATGGCAATTTAACTGTGAGAGAGAATTCCCTCGTGGTGCTAGACTGCAGATATTGATCCGTCACGCTTACCGTGAAACTATATTTCCTATCAAAACTCATTGTGTTTGTATCAAAAGTAACCTGGTTGGTATCAAGCGTTGTGAATTCTGTGAGATCAACCTTGCCGATTATGTTTCCTTGGTCACTCAGAGAAAGTCCAGTGGGCAGGCTTCCTTGGGTAACCGTGTAATTCAAAACGCTTCCGGACTGTTCTGCCTCTGCGGTAATAGACAGCAAACTAGGTATCCCGGCCGTGACAGTTCCTAGATCTGCCGCAGTTGTGAATGCTATGCCCACATCTATTTCTCCTATCACCGTCATGGTGAAAGTTTTATCGCTGAACACCGTCACTCCATCATATGCGATTCTCGATGCCCTGATTGTGAAAGTGAAACTGCTCTCGACTGCCGGCTGAGATTGAAGTGTGCCACTTATCTCTCCGGTGTTTATATCTATGGAAAGTCCTGTTGGCAATGCTCCGGACACGATACTGTACTGTAGGTCTGCTTGTAATGGATCAAAATCAACCACATCGATCTTTATGACAACATTGTTGTCATGTCTGAATGTGCCCAAGTTTGATTCCGTCTGGAAGACTGGTCTCCGGTTGGAACTCAAACTCATCAACAATGGATAACCATCATATACTGTTTGATCTACTGTGATCCTGTTGTTGTCAATTTTCCAAAAGTCGGCGGTGTAAACAAATATACTATTGACCTGTTCTACGGTGGATGCGCCATCGGATACTCTTACAACGAACTCAAAATTTTGTGAACGTGATTTGGAAAAAGCAGTAGGGTCGTAGGGTATATCATCATAGGCAAACACATTATCGTATCCACCATACACTCCAAACTTTTGGTCATCGGTCAACAGGACTGTTCCAGAAATAAGTCCGGATGGACTCATGGAAACACCAGGTGGCAATGTACCGGATTTTATATCGTATATCAATTGTTGTCCAGCCGCAGTATCTGTGTCAGTGGCCTGAACTTGAAATTCTATGTATGAACCATCCAGAACCCATTTATTTCCCACACGAGTTGAATCTGACAAGTCAATCACTCCTTCTGGAGTAGTGAAGGAAGGAATATCTGCACCCAGCACCTGTAGGCTGAAAGTCCTGTCGCTTATGATGGAACCATCTGAAGCACGAATCACAAACTCATAAAGAGATCGTGTCGCAACTTCAAATGGAGTTCCTTGCAGTAAACCTGTGGAAGTAAGATTTATACCGGGAGGTAGGGTTCCTGCGATTTTGGAGTAAGTCAAACTGGTACTGTCGCCTGTGTTTGCTTCTAATTGCTTAGAAAACAAATCACGTTCATTGATAATGCCTAGCGATCCCGCTGGCGTTGACCATGTGACATTTGCCATATTTGTCTTACTTCCCAATGGTATTTATTAGGTTTTTATGTATTATGATTTAGCGTAGTACGGTATAACGTATGCTGTACCACCGACTTTTACTTCGATGTAACCGGTAGGTGTGGCAGGTAAAGCACTTGCTCCGCCAGCCGATCCAACTGATGATTGTGTTGCTGTTCTGATGTCGAGAACACCAGTTCCTTGAGTGTCTATCAAGATATCTCCGTTGGAGGTATCACTTTGGATTTTGTCTGTTCTGATAGTCGTACCTTCGATCAATGTAGCCTGTATCTCACCTGCTGTGAACAGACTTGACGAAGTAACCGTTTGTCCAGCGGCCGCTGTCAATGTGATTCCACCGGTTGTGCTTGAAATTGTGTTTCCATTTACAGTGATGTTGTCAACTGCCAACGAACCTGTGATGCTCACGTCTTGGTTGTTTGGTAAACTTATCGGACTGTTGATTACAACACTTCCTGTGCCTGATGCGGTGATGTTGATATCGCTGTCGGAAGCGTTCGAGGTAATTTCATTGTCTTTGATTGTTATGAAGTCAACATTTAAAGTGCCGTTGATTGTTTGTGTTCCCACCGTGCTGATGTTTGCTGTGGTTAATGTGCCTGTGACGTCAACATTTTCTGCTAGTGTTATTTTTGTAGAATCTGTTGAACTGAAAGTTGTTCCATTGATTGTGACAGCACCAGCCACTATATTTCCTGTGCCACCTGGTTGTAGGTTCAGGTCGGCGTTACTCGCTGTTGAGATTGTAGAATCATTAATGATAATATTGTCTATAGTTGTGTTTCCCACCATGGTGGTAGCACCCGAGACAGAAAGAGTATCACTCAAAGTCACCGCACCTGTCACTGCCAGTGTGCTTGATAAAGTGGTGGCACCTGTCACTGATGCTGTTCCTTGCATCTCTGAGTTTCCTGTGATCCTTACACCATCTGCTATGGTTACCAATGTTGAATCGTCTGAACTGATTGTGCTGTTTGCTATTCTGATTGCTCCGGCTACTACATTTCCTGTGCCAGCGGCATTGATCACAATATCTGAATTTGAAGCAGTGGCCTCAATTACGTTATCTCTGATTCTGATATTGCTGTCTACGGTAAGTTGTTCTGCTATTGTAGTTTCTTTGGATAGCACAACATTTCCTGTACCTTCTGGTGTGATTGTGATATCACCGTTGGTCACTAAACCTGTTATTGTGGCTCCATCGAATTCCAAAGAATCGACTTCTAATTTTCCTGTGATCTGTGTGATATCAGCGGCATCATCACCTAGATAAATTCTTCCTTCTGCGTAAAGGTCTCCTTTGACTCTGGTGTCACCTTCCATGACAACCTCACCAGTTCCAGCGGCATCTAACACGATGTCTTCGTTTGATCTTACTGTAACTATTCTTTGTCCATTTACATCAAGGTTGCCTCCAAGTTGTGGAGATGTATCCTCGATCAAGTCATTGGCTTCTGCTGTTGTTCCATACAACTCATTGAAGTTGTCGTTTATTTTATCAAATGCTGTTCTTAACGGATCACCTGTACCGTCATTTGCTGTAGAACCTATGTTAATTGTCTGTTGTGCCATATGCAGTTATTTATTTTATTTTTTATAAACCTGATGTAATCTAAATGTCAATTAACAGTCTTTGAAGTTTGAAAACTGTGGAATTATTGCTGATTGGTGTCATGAGCAATCTAACATTTCCGCCGCTTATATCGGCATCGTACGATGCCAGTGCTCCACCGGTGCTGGACACTGATGTGGATGCCGCGTAACCGTTTACTCCGTCGTGTGTGACTACTACCTCTGATAATTCATATCTATTATTATCTGCATCTTTGACCGAAATAAAGTATTTGGCACTTCTGTATGATGCCGCATCAAAACTATTGATACTTTGTTGTGAACTGGAACTGCTGGTGTAAGTGGAATCTGATATCTCGCTGTGGTTGAGCGTGAGTCCCGCACTGGCAAAACTCAAATTACCGCTACCATCTGTTTTAAGGAATGTTCCTGCCCCTCCGTCAGCGGTGGGGAATTTAAGGGCGTTAATGCTCACTGTTCCTGTTCCGTTGGCGGAAAGCTCGAGATCTGCGTTTGATTGATTGGTTGTGATCGTGTTGTCTCTGATAGATATGCTGTCCACAATCACCGATCCTGTGCCAGAAGCAGAAAGCAAGAGGTCCGTGTTTGAGGCAATAGTTTTGATCTCGTTGTCTGTGATGTTGATACTACCATCCACAGTAAGGTTTGGTATGTTGACCGTTCCTGTTCCTGAAGGAGTTATATTGATGTCTTCGTTTGACCTTGTGCCTGATATATTGTTTCCGCTTATCGTGATAGAGCCCAAGTTCACAACGCCCGATCCACTTGGAACAAGGTTAAGATTATCATTTGACCTTGTGGCCACAATGTTGTTGTCATCTATTTTTATACCAGGAAATGTCACGGCGCCGGATCCTGCCGGCACGAAAACTACGTCGTCATTTGACCTGTTTGCTGATATGTTGTTACCCGAAATAGTGATGCCCGAGTCAACCGCTGTTTCGTTGTACAACTCAATAAAATTGTCGTTGATTTTGATCATGGCGTCACGCAGAGTGTCACCGGTGCCGTCGTTCGCGTTGCTTCCTATGTCGATAATATGTCTAGGCATCAAAAATCCTTCTTATAAATTTAATTGTAATGCTGTCGTTACTTATTGGAGTAGCAAGTAATCTAACGTTGCCACCACTTATATCTGCGTCTAGGGTCAAAAGAGATCCTGTGTAGTTGGTCACAGATGTATTATCGTTCACATATGCGACGGAGCCGTCGTGTATCACACCAACATCTACGCATTCATGCCTGTCGTTGGTAGTGTCTGATATGCTCAGTGTGTAAGCCGCACCACTGAAAGTGGCCGAATCAAAACTGTCCAACGTAAATTGGGCACTTCCGGTATTGGAAACACTGTTGTCGTCGATGTCGGACAGAGACAGCGTCAGACTCGGGGTTGAGAATGACAGGTTTTTGTTTCCGTCAGTGGTAAGAAATTGGTTGGTGGTGCCATCTGTTGATGGTAAATTAAAATCATTTAACTTTACAGTGCCTGATCCGCTGGCGGTCAATTCTAGGTCTTCGTTGCTGATGTTGGTTTTGACCGTGTTGTGTTTGATAATAACACTGTCGATCTTCAACTGTCCTGTACCCGATGCATAAAGAACGATGTCCGAATTGCTGGCAACTGCATCTATCCTGGTTCCAACAATATTGATCTGGTTATCCACTACAAGGTTATCAATCGCAACTTGGCCAATACCACTTGGCGTCAAGTCTATGTCGCTGTTGTTGCCTGCGACGCTGATCTCGTTTTGTGTAAACACCACCTGGGACAAAGCAACGCCGCCTGATCCCGAACCTATCAAATTTATGTCATCGTTGGACCTGATAGCCTCAATGTTGTTGCCATTGAAACGCAGAGCAGGCAGTCTAACCACACCCGACCCACTGGGAATGATATTGATGTCCGCGTTTGACAGTGTGCTTATTATGTTGTTGCCGTCAAAATCGATCTGTGTGTCTACACCGGTTTCCGCGTAAAGTTCTTCGAAGTTATCATTGATCTTTTGCCCTGCCACCCTGAAATCGTCACCGGTGCCATCATTGGCCACTATACCCACGTTTAATATGTTCCTAGGCATTATGCTATCTTAAGAGTTCCACCGTCGTTGTAAAGTTGGCCCGTGGCCAGCCCAGCCGCCGATGTTGGCAAATTCGCCATTATTACCTTCTGTGTTAAAATTTCAACTGCCCCTGTTCCGGAAGCGTCGATCTGTAGATTTGAATTCGATGTGTTTGTCTTGATTACGTTGTCAGCAATGGTGATCTGTCCTAGTACGATATTTCCGGTACCGTTGGCAGTGATTGTAATGTCCGAATTGGTGCCTATGGAAGTGATGGCAGAACTGTCTATTTTAAGTTGATCTATCTCGATCGATCCGGTGCCGTTGGGTTGTATCCTCACGTCACCGTTGGTTACCCCAGTGGTGAGCACACCATCCGCGGCGGAAGTGTTATAGAGTTCTTGGAAATTTAAATTGCATTTGTTGAATGCGCCCCTAACGGAGTCGCCCGTTGCTGAATTTCCTGTTGTTCCTAAATCAATTGTTAATCTTGCCATATATAATGTACGAGTATTTATTAAATATTGTTGAACTGTTATGTTCCTAGAAACAATCAAGATGATCCGGCTATACGAACGCAAAAGCAAACTTGGCTTCTATCACACCTACAAAAGATCAAACACTGTGTATATTTTCCGTTGTGACTGCTGTAACAGTACCTTTCTGAGGCCCCGAGCAAAAGTTGACCCCTCAAGAGCCACCAACGATTACAAACACGTATGCAGTGGTTGTAACACAAAAAAATTTGCCCAATCGGTTGGTGTCAAGATGAGGAACATCTACAAGATGGACGCCAGCAGTGTGGTTGAAATAGGCAGAAGACAGATCTAGGAGAACGATCTCCAGTTTATCTTTTCGCGTTCATCGTTGATCCATCTAATAAGGTCAGCATATATACCGGTTTTTATATTTCCAGGGGCATACCTAAAATAAAGTTTTAGGAAATGATTGCTGTCGAGGTATTCTTTCCTGTTGATGTAATAAAAATTAGTGTTGGGAAATTTTCTAAAAGTTTGGGTAAGATGGAACAGCCACTCGTATTTGAGATAGGCCTTCATGCTGTGTCTGGATGGATAGTTATTGGTGTTCTTGTAGATGTTGTTTTGTTCTCTGCTGGATTCTCCCTCGGGCAATTCCCATTGTCTCGCTCCCAATAGGTCAAAACCTATTATCAGAATGTTACTGAATCCGGATTCGGCCGCTGAAAGCACCGCACTACACCCTGATCCTTTTGCCTCTGAGAAATCCCTGATCTTGTATCTGTTCTTTTTTAGGTCGCCGCCGGCCCATTTCCTATAGATTTTAAGTCCGGCAGGAACATGTGATTCCTTGTCACCGTCCAGCACAAAGTTCCAGCGTGGCAAACTTTCTGGACCTACTATCTCGAGATTTGGCTTGTGATCATTTGCGGCCGAATACCATATCTTCAACTCGTGTTGCATTTCAGGAGCAACACAGAATATTTTGTCGCAAAGGTCTGCATGATCTCGATAAATGGCATTGCAACCATAGATCGTGCCTTTTCCTTTGAGTAGATCTAGATTGAAAATTTTGCGGCTCTCGCCGTTACCTATAATGAATGCAGTGTCCATCACACAGCGAAACTCTCTCCACATCCACACCCTGCTGTAGCGTTAGGATTTTTTATCTCAAAGTTTGAACCAAAGACTTCTTCTTTCCAATCTATAATTGTGCCCATAACGTAAAACATGCTTACTCCATCTACCACAAACTTTCCGTCGTTCCATTCCACAACATGATCATCTTGCTTTATGTCGCTCGCTTTGTCAATGAAATCCCAGTGATATTTAAAACCAGCACAGCCGCCACCAAGCACTGAAAGGCTGACCGCATGTTTGTTTGGATTGTTTAGCAACAGTTTTTCCATCTGTTTTTTTGCGTTTTCTGTGATTGTGAATATATCTTTATCGGTCATGTTTTTGATTTTCTTTTTTAAGTTGTTCTATCAATCTGCAGTTAGTCATCCAGAATTTCATATAATCTCTTTTTCTGCTGAAACTGACGTAGGCAGTATAGTTTTCTGGGTGCCATTCATTTTTGTTTCCATTTTCATAAAACCACCAACCCCAATTTCCTTTACAGTTTTTACGGCACCATTCGATTATCTCTCCCGATATTCCATGATCTCCCCAAGTCATGTTGTATCTGAATTTTTGAAGATATCCATTTTTAGTTTTATGTTTTACCATTGTGTAGCGTGTTCGAGGTTCCATTTTTCTAGATTACATTTCTCTGAACATTCTTTTGGACAGTTGCCAGAATTCATCTCTTTGTAAAATTTTGTCCAGCCCTGATTGTTCATCGATTCTTCCAACGTATTCGCCTTTATCATACTGACGTGAAAAAGATTTTTGTTGTGGTCATATCTAAGTCCTGTCCAACAACAAGGATAGAATTCACCTCTGGAATTTATGTAAAGTCCTTTGTTACCGACCCTGCACAATGGCATTATCTTTGATTTTGACATATTTCTATAGGTGCTGGCGAATGTTTCATAACAACTATCTTTCCATTTGTATTTAGATATATTTTCTAATTCTCTTACAAATCTACCTTTGGCTACATAATTTTTATTTGGCTCTAAGGGATCTAGAGTGGGATAGTTCGCATAGTTAGACACAAACTTACTGCTATGAGTAATCTGAAAATAATCAAAATTGTGTTCTACGGCTCTTGTCCTTATCCTGTCTATGTGATCCTCGTTGTATTTAAAAACTATCATGGCCCAGGTCTTGATGGGGTTGGTCAGTAGATCAGCACCTTTCATAATGCTGTCCCAATCATTGTTCACACGATATTGATTGTTGGATTCATGATCCCATCCGTCAATACTGAAATGCACGTTGTCTCTTTCATTCAATACCCTGTTGAGATTTTCCCACCATTTAGGAGTTTTGTAACTACCATTCGTGACAATTACAAACTGAATATCGGGATTACTTTTACGCATCCATTTGAGCACGGGTATAAACTCTCGGGCATAGATAGGATCTCCGTCATCCCCGCAGAAGGTTATTTTTTTGGCATGGGTAATTAATCTATCGAAATTTCCTTTGAACCAATCCAATCCTAGATCTGTGTTTACTAAACCCTCAGGCACTTCCTGCCTGCTACACCGCGGACACATAAGACTGCACTTGCTACTGATCTCTATGTGCCAATGATCTAACGGCCATTGATTAATATTATCAAACATCTTTGTATTATACAACAATTACCCTTTGAGAACAATGATGCCACAAGCAAGCCTGTCGCCAGCGTTACCAGTTTTTAATGATTCTGCGTCCCCGCCTTTGCCGAGGTCGTCTTGATCCTTGTGGATCACTATACTTCTACCAACCACAGAACGTTCTCCTGTGAGATCCACTCTCTTGGCAACGATTGTGAATTCAGCGACACCAGAATCATCCGCGGATATGTTTCCAAGATCTCCCACGTGTCCTTTGTCTAGGTCGCCGTGATCGACACCGTCTGGATTGTAATGAGCTCCTGCGGATTCACAACCTTTGGAAAGGTCACCAAATTCATGTATATGGAAACCATGTTGTCCTTTATCAAGTCCGGATATTCTTCCCTTGATCAGGGTAGGACCACCAGGTGACTGCAACATCAGTATTTTGCCAGATACTTTATCACTGTGTTGTAGTTCGCACATGGCTTTAACAGACTGCGTTGACTCGGTTATGCTTTTGATCTGCTCGCAATAACATTTCTCGGACATGGTCCTAGGACATGACATCTTTGTTATTTCGTTGAATCGCATAGTGGTATTTATTTTGCTAAACTTCCAAACTCTGCAGGTACAGTTGTTCAGCCGCCATGTTTTTGCCTTTGGCCTCTGTCTGAATGTCAAAATTATCCGAAAAACTCAATGCCCATTGGTTCACGGCACGGTTGGGTAACAGGTCCGAATGGGCACGTAATTTTTGTTTCTTACAGCCTCTTTCCAACAGCATCTTGATGTCATGCATTTCTCCATGCATGTTTTCTCCCAGTCCCGCAGGTGCAAGGTGTTCATCTCTGCTGTAAGAATAATGCAGTGTGGGTCTGATCCCACGCCAGGAATCTATCACCATTTTTACCCTGTCATCGCTGGGATCTATGTATTCCTCGTCACGTATCCAATGATGGTGTATATCTAGAACCAATGCCACATGCTTGGCAAGTTCCAAACTCTTTTCAAGTCCATGGCCCATCTCGTCGTTCTCGATAGTGATAAGATTACGTGCCTCTGGTGACAACCTGGGTAACACTTTTATAATGCCATCGGGTCCTTGTCGTCCCGATATGTGTACGTTGATCTTGCAGTTGTCATGCCACGACTTTCCAAAGCCCATCCATCTCGCCATGTCCACGTGGTACTCGAATTCTTTGATGCTTCTTTCTACGACATCTTCGTTGTGAGATGCCAGCACACAGAACTGACCTGGATGGAAACTGACTTTGACATCAAGTTTCCTAGCGGCATCACCCACTGGGGCAAATATTTTTCCTAAATGGTTTTGTATGTTAGGTTGTTGCCACCAATCGATCCAATTGGCCTCTGTGTACCCTTGGAGCATTTCACTGCCTAGTCTCACCATTCTACGCTCGGGTGGCAAGGAACCAACTCTTTCCACCATCTTTCTCGCCGCTTCGGCGTTGTGATTCATGATGTCCCACTGTCTTTGTTCGGCATCTTCGGGGTGTTCTCGCAACCATCTCATTGTGGTGCTTCTGCCATTCAGATCTCTGTCTTTGGCATTTACTTTCATTCCTCCAAATTCTGAATGATCATTCAACCACTTACAACAGAATCCAATTCTTTTTACCATATCTTATTGTAACACATCAACGCCAGTTGTCAATCACGAATTGATCGCCACAGTTGTGTGGATTTGGCTCTCCATGGAACACGGCCACCTTATTTTCTGCTCCGATAGTTGGTGGCTGTACGAAAACTTTCTTCTTTCCATGAACTATCTTGGTATCTTTCCTGCCAATCATCTCCCACTTATAACTCCTTATCCATTCGTCTGGCCAGTGCGTGGTGTCTTGTTTGGCACGTTTAGTGATGTAGTCTTGGTCTCCGTGATTCTGTCCCATTATCTGTGCAGAGTTGTGTCTGAAGTCTTCCCATAGGTATAACAGTTTTCCTGCCTCCCAACGCATTACCGATGAATTGCAGAGTGTCCAATCCTTGACTCTGCACCTGTTGAAATCTCTTATAATCTGGAAAGTCCCGGGTTTGTGTTGGAATAGGCAGTCAATGTTTTTGAATATGACCACGTCTAGATCGAAAAATAATATTGTGCCTTGTAATTTGATATCGTTAGAAAACATATATAATTTCGACCACCATGATTTGATTCCTGGCAGATCAGGCAGGTTGATGATGTCGATGCCCGTATCAATCCCGGTGGCGTTTTCGGTGATGCAGTGGAATTCGTATGGTAGAGTTAGATGACGTGAACACATGCTGTGAAGTTTGTTGACGTACTCGCTTGAATACTTGGATCCCCATTTAACACACACAACATGGTTAGGCATTCTTCTTGCTCCAATCATATCCGGGTTTAAGGAATTCTATCTGCATGTTTTTATAGTCTGGATCACTCCACACGTAGTCAAAAATATTTTCTGTATGCGAAGTTTTGATCTTGTATATATCGAGGTACTTTGAAATTTTATCGATGATATTGAAAAAGTCCATTTTGCCGAAACTTTTGTCCAAATTAATTTGTCCTATCTTGATGTAACCGAGGCTCAATTTTGGGTCATTCCAATCAAACCCATTACGCTGTAGCCATTCTCTGAATTCACTTTGTTCGCGAGCGTGCCACTCGTGGTTGTTTTCGTTGATGTCTCTGCCCCATTCCACATCAAATTCTCCAGAAAAAAATTTCAAACTGCTAATGGCAGAGCAGGTGGCCTGATCTATGTCCTTGCCATGCTCGTCTCTGAAAACTTCAAACTGTGTCTTGCCTATCTGTGCCCAGTGTAGATACACTCCTCCAAACTCTCTGTCATATCTATTGGATAGAAAAAGATCATAATCTTGTTGCTTTAGGTTCTTCCTAGGAGCATTGAGAAAGGTGGTTATTTGAGATGGTCTTTGCCATTCCGGGGCCTGAACTTTCTTCCTGTTGGACAATACCCAACTTTCCAACTCATGGCACAGGTCGTTTAGTTGCCTGATCGCCCATTTGGTCTCATAATCGGCCAATTTATAATACTTGCTTATGTTCCAGGTTTCTCCCTGCAGGTCCTCGAAATATCTATGCAGTCTGTTCATTGGCTCATGATTGAGTTTCAGTCCCGGCAGATCCACGCCCACGTTTCCGGGCATTATAACAAGTTTATCGTTAAAATTGTCTTTTATCTCGTAGGAGTCGAGTCCGTGTGACTGCCAATATCCTGTCTGGTTGAATTGGTTAATCTGGGCAATGGCCTCATTGATTTTATCACAGATGTACCCTGCATTCCTTGGACCATCCGCCCAACCCAGCCAGCAGTAATTTTTTTCAAGGTGAAGGTCGGCACTTAGGTTTTGGTTGAGAAGATCCAGCCATCTGCTGTTAAAATCTGTGATAGGAACGTCGATGTAGTATGAGAAAAAATCTTCCTTACTGTTAGGATTTCTCAGTACAATTTCAATCTCTTCTGTAGATGGCACTGTTTGCTCCGTGTTCAGCACACTCCACTTCAACGACATAACACCTGTTGTTGGTCTTTTCGCGTATCAGTTTGTCCGCAAAGTTAAAGGCGTGTTCCGCAAACTTTTCAGCACCAACACCATCGAAAATTCTTATCTCGGCGAGATCCATTGCTTCTAGCTCTTTGAATTTTTCAAGGTGTGGATCATTTTTGTCGAGGGCAAGTTTATGGTCGAAGTGATCTTCAAGCCATGCCTTCAAGGGTTTGAGTCCTCCAAAGTCCACCGCCCAGTTCTTGTTGTCCAACTCATCGCATCCAAACGTGAATCTAAACTGCAGGCTGTATCCGTGCAGTAAATGGCAGTGTGAATGATCTGCGTTTGGCTGTCTGAATACCGATGACAAACCGATGTTGTGTCCGTAAGTTTTTGTAGAATAAAATGCCATACTTTATATTATACTCCTTTGGTGTTGTTTGTCAATTGCTTGTTAATGAATTTAGCCATTCCTTCATAGGTCTCCGAAAAAACGTTTTTGTGCTTTTGCCATTCCTGTGGTATTTTCCAATCCTGTGTGTTGACCAAGATCCAACGGCAGTCAGAATGTTCAAATAATTTGGAAAATTGATGTATCCAATATCTAGGGTCCACCGGACGCTTGATATATGTGTAGCCTTTGGTATCCTTGTAGATGTTGTTGATTGTTTCCTTGTCTATAGGATATAGATCAAACCCTATCATGAACACTGCCTTGGGTTTAAAAGTCAAAGCGACGTTGCCCGCATGCGGTCCTGTACCCCAATGCCATGGGTCGTCGGGTCTTTCTTCACCTTGGTAGGGCAGTGATGGTAGAGTTTTTACATTGGGCCACATCGCGAACTGAGAACTCCAATTAGGCCTGGTGTATATCACACTGTTCTTGCCAACGCTGTTGGCGGCTTCCTGGCACATATGTTTGTCACAGCAGACAAAGTAGTCAAAAACATAATCTCGGAATTGGGCATTGCACCCAATCACAGTGCTGAATGTTTTAAGCGGGGTGAGGTCAAAGCCTCTCCTGCTTTCTCCATTACCTATTACACTAACGAATTTGGTCATTTTTCCTAAAACTCCTTAAGTATTTTTTCAATTCCTTGTCCTGTACCCTAATGTTTGTTTTATTTAGATAGAATATCTTATAACTGTCCGATCCGTATTTTCCTATGCCGTAAAGTTCCGAGGCTTCCTGTTGATCCCATGTTGGAAACTGTTGGCTCATTTTTTTTATCCTACGGCTTCTCACTCGCCACATTCCCAATGGTTTGATAATTTTTTGTATGCTCCTCAATGGTGCCTTGGCCATCTTTTCCGGGGTTGGCCATTTGGAAAACAATATCGGTAAGCACTCCTTGACCTGTTTCCTGTAGGTCTGGTTCAGGCATATCACCCCGACCATGTGTTGCCATTTGGTTTTGACCTGTTGCTGAACCATGAGATCATCACGCATTGGTTTTGCCATGGCTGTCACTCCTCGCATACCAGTTTATATATTGTTTTGTATCGGTTGTAGGCCTCTTTCAATGTTGGATACTTTTGCCGTAGTTCGTACGCTTCGATACTCCACATCTCGGCATCTTCGGATAGTTCATTAAGTGCTTTGGCATGACTGTCCTCGGAAATTAATTTACCTCGACTGCCGTCACGGGCCTGTTCGTAAACTGTGTGTCCTCCGTCCGGTGACACGTATATGGGCCTTGTTAAAGAGCGCCTCTTTCTCTGAATTCCTTTAGTTTTTTTTCTCGCCATTGTTTCACTGTTAGGTTAAGGTTTTTGTCACTGATGTCATAATTTTGAAACAAAGAATACAGTTGCCATTCCTGGGCACTTAGGTTTCTTTTTGACTTTCTACTATTCATCAATAATACTTTTTATTGTCTCCGTCTGGTATAGCCCTTCTAATACCACCAACATCTTTTGAATCACCATTATGCCTGGGAATCACATGAATATGGGGCCACATCACTGTCTGCCCGGCCGCCTCGCCTATGTTCTGTCCTATGTTGAATCCGTCCCAATCTCCGCGTTCCACGTGTTGTTGTGCGTAGTCGAAGGCCTCTCCATAAGTTATCCTCATGTGCGGCAGATCATTCTTCTTTGGAATGAACAGCATGTGTCCGGGTGTCACAGGAAACTTATCTTTCCAGATGGAATAGATAGAATTCTCGTACTCTGGATCACCGTTTGCCAGCCATGTCGACTCTTCATAACAACTAATCGGTTGTCTTAGATTCTTTGGCGTAAACTGATTCGACATTTTTTGTTTCAATAACTCCTATCATTATGTTACTGGAATTTGGTCTGTGTCGCAACCTGATATTTGTCCATGTTTTGGTTTTGGACACTGAGGGATTGTATTGCTCTATGCCCAGCAATTGAATTATGGCCTTCCTCACTTTTTCCGCGGGTCCGTGTTTCTTACAGGTATTGCTTTTGCCTATGTGTACCACGGTGTCTCCGACTTTTATCTTGTAGACGCAAGACAGACGTAACCATTTTCTTGGAGGGTCTTTTCTATGCCGACATCTGTGATCACTGGTAAATGTGTAGAAATCCTTGATGGGGTGCCATTCTATGTTCATGGCTTCAGTCCCAATGCCTTGTAATATCTCTGAACTTTCTTGGCCTGATAGTCACAGTCGGCCAAGGCGTTGTGAGCATCTTGTTTGGCCACTTCCTGTTCTCTGAAGAGGCTGAAAAGTGTTCTTGAATCTCTTATGGACCAATACTGCCACGGAACCGGTTTCTCCAGTTGGGCATAAAGGTTCTGCAGAATGGCATAATCGAACAGAGGACCCTGACACCAAAAAACATCGACGCCCACGGACCATTTATTGATCGATCTCACGCATTCTTCCAGGCTTATTCTGTCCTGCTCGCCCAGGGCATCTTCCTGTATTTTTTCCGGTTGGGTGGCCCACCAGTCCAAGGTTTCCTGCATGACATGACGCCCCATGTTTGTCTGTGAATCTACATCGACTTTGAAATATAGGGGATCGTGTGGTTGATTCTGTGTGTAGGGATCGAATTTGATACCACCCAATGACAGGATCACGGCATCTGGTCTAGTGCTGAGAGTTTCCAGATCTATCATGGCATGAATGGTCATAGCGTAGTGTACTACTATATGATGGTAATGTCAATCAGACCGCTGAAGACTCGACTGTTATATCAAGAAATTTTCACTTTTTGCTATATCGGTAATCACCATGTCCGCATTTTTATCCATGGAAATTTCGTGCAGGTCCTTTTCCCTATCCAGGTACTTGTAATCTATCTTGACAGGATCAAACTGCTTAATAAAATCGAACACCACATCCGTGTCCAACTCTCCACAGGTGTAGACATCCAACTGTATCATGGCCGGATACGATTCGTCCCAGGTGTGCATCACAACGTGAGATGTTTCTATGATGGCGAAACAGGTGAGACCCCTGTTGCCGACCATGTCAACGTATTTGGCTTCCGGACCAAACAGGATCTTCATGTTGATGCCTTCTATCAGCTCTCTTAAAAATTCTTTTGCCCTAGTTTCATCCTTGGGTGGATGGTTTACCTCGGCACGCACAATCAAATGTTTGTGTACTAATGGTCTCATAGCATTGTCCTCCTGTGACAAATTAAAAATGCTATTTAAGAATATTTGGAGGAAAAAGTCAATCTAATTAGGCGTCTTCGCCGGGCTTTTGATTTATACTATCAAACTCGCTCTGCTCTATGCAGTACATCTGTCCATAACTGTCCGGGTAGTCATTCTGTACTTCGGTCACCATGATATCTGCCTGTGCGTCGCATTCTTGTTTGCTGTTGTAGGGTGCTGTTTCATACACTGTCTCACACAGTCCATTTAAACAGAACACAATCACTAAGATAAACTTCATAAAGTATTTACTGGTTAGTTGCGTTCTAAATCAAATCATATAATGGTTAAATACACATGATGAATTTTTTAACATTGGTAGCAGAAGTAGGATTTCCCATCGCAGGTGCGATAGCGGCTGGACTTTTCGTGTTCGTGACGCTGAAGTTCATACTGGCATCTGTGACAGGATCTGTGAATTCTTTGAAGGCCATAATAGGCGCACTGGACAACAGGGTGCAGACCATGAACAATGACCTGGTCAAGATCGATGCACTGTTGAGCCACGTGTTGAAGATCAGACCCAACGTGGAACGTATAGCCGCCAACGAGGGCAAGGAGGATGCTAGGCGTGATTAATCATTACATAATGATATTTTGCCTGCTTGGTATTTTGGGTTGTATGGCATATGTGCTCTATACAGCGAGAAGAGACACCAAGATAAAAAGAAGGTTGCAATTGATCAAGAAGTTAGGTAGAAAAAAATAATGGACATAGCACAGACAATCAAAGATTTTGGATTTCCCATCGTGGCCGCCATGGGCCTTGGCTATTTTGTATTCTACATTTGGAAATGGGTCACAGAAGAAATCAAACCAGTATTAGGTGACGCTTCTAGCACACTTATTAAATTAGTGGATCGTGTGCGAATGTTGGACAATGACATGATCCGTTTGAACACCAAACTGGCCATGGTGCTGGAGTACAAGGAAGAGATCATAAAGTCCGGTCGTAGTGATGAACTGGACGAGATACTTAAAAAATATAAGAGCCAATCGGAATCGTTCGATTCAACAGGTGACACTAAAAAATAATCTATTTTGAAGTAGCAACGAACGTGCCGTTCCAGTCGGCTGGTAGCATCTGGGTTTTCATGTATTGGCAACGTTCCATCCACATCTTGTAATAATCCGCCATATGCCCTTCGAAAGCATCCTGTAGATTAACACACTTGCCTATTGCTTTCTGAAACTCCTGTTGCCTGTACAACTTGTGCATCTCGTTATGGCGATCGACCTCTTCCTTATGTTTTGATCGGTCCAGGTCCAGTACCGTATAGATCTCTAAACCAACTGTCTTGCCTTTGACTGCAAGGTCGTCCAGTTTGAGATACAGGAAGTCGTCTTTGGTTCTCTGATAGGTTTCTGGCCCAACTATCAATAATACCCCATAGTTCTTGCACTGTGACTCCAATCTGGCAGTTGTTGAAACAGCATCTCCCAGCACGTCATATGAATGCCGCTGTGTGCTACCCATCTCACCGATGTAGCCCAGTCCAGTGTTGATGCCAGCACCCATGCCCACAGCAGGTCTGCCTTCGAGCATGATTTTTTCATTGAACTTTTCAACCGCTTTCAACATGTTCAACCCTGTCTGCACTGCTGTTTTAGGGTGATCAACATCATCGATGGGAGCATTGTGGATGTGCATGGAGGCATCGCCGATGTATTTGATTATCATGCCATTGGCATCCAACACAGGTTGCGTGATGGCATCCATGTAACCATTCATAATGCGAGTCAATCCTTGCACATCGTCTCCGAATGATTCTCCCAGTGGAGTGAATCCTCTCAGGTCTGAAAAACATATGCTGACTTCTTTCTTGATACCTTGTTTGATCAACGTAGGATTCTTCTGAAGCATCTCCACCACCATGGGTGAAGCATAACCGCCAAACTGTTTCTTGATCTGTTGTTTCTCAAAAAATTCTTTGATGAAGCGATTGAACACAGCATGGAAACTGGTAATGGTAATAACCATCCATAACCAACTGACGTCCCACAGTTGTAGGTGCCTTGTAAACGCAAAATACGAAGCGTATGCGGTGCCTGTGTAGGTCAGGATCAACAGTGTGCCCACCAACCAATATGGGGCGTAAGCGGCGCTTAAAATTAGAATAAAGGCTATTATAGCGGCACTCGTATACTCCAAAAAGGTCGCATAATCGAATCTAACGATTGTGTCTCCATTGATGATGGTCTGTAGAGAAACAGCGGTTGTGAGGTGTGAATATGCTTCTCCATTTGGTGTGGCTATAACACCGCCCAGGCCTTCCGCGGTAATACCAACTATGGCAATTTTACCATTTAAATTTTTAAATTCATCCACTGCCGAGATGCTGTCAAATTGTTTGTTCCAACGCAACCATATTCGAGCATTGGCGTCTGTTTGTATGGTTTGATACTGGGGAATTCTCATCGCAATGATTCCACCTTGTCCGGCCTTGACCTGATAGGAAGGATCACCCACCGCTACCCTGATGACCTCAATGGCCATTGCAGGATACACTTCTTCTCCAACACGCATCAATAATGGGATACGTCTGACCACACCGTCTATTTCGGGTGCTGTGTTGATCACTCCCACACCGTCTGCTGATGATCCAATGTCTTTGATAGGACCCAGCATACCCGGCCATTCGTATAACCATGGTAATGGATCACCTATCTTGGCTACTCCACGTGGTACCGCGTTACGATTGGTCTGTGTGGTTCCTACCTGTGCTATGACCACACCATTCTGATACAGTTGGCTGATCAGGGCATCATCGCCGCCCAGTCTATCCTCTTCTGAAAATAAAATAGGCAATACTATCACTCCAGCACCGGCTTCTCGCAGGCGTCCTATTATGTCTGCAATGACATCTCTCTTCCAGGGCCACTGACCATACTGCTCAATGGACTTCTCGTCTATCTCTACAATGATAACATC
>Ga0222719_10000799_pt1 | contig 31398 bp, 29 predicted proteins | sample C33_34DmetaG_FD_165039 | JGI IMG/M metagenome (GOLD analysis project Ga0222719, IMG submission 165039) | Estuarine water microbial communities from San Francisco Bay, California, United States - C33_34D | ecosystem: Environmental > Aquatic > Marine > Unclassified | place: USA: California... | reverse complement strand
CCAATATTCGCAAAGCTCTTGCCGCCGCAGATCCGCAGCGCGCCGCGGCCATGCTGGGCCATTGGCACCGGCTCGAAGGCGCGGTTGAACATGGCGAGAAGCGCGGACGTGAACTTGGCTACCCCACAGCCAATATGTCCATTGAAGGGCTGCAACCGCCGGCCTTTGGTGTCTATGCGGTTTTGGTAGATGTGCTCACCGGCCCGCATAAAGGCAGCTTTCATGGTGCAGCCTCTATTGGAGTGCGACCGATGTTTGGGGAAAACCGTCCCAATTGTGAAACATTTATCTTTGATTTCAAAGGCGATCTTTACGGCGAAACCTTGTCAGTCGGTTTGGTCGCCTATTTGCGCAGTGAACAAACCTTCGATGGGCTTGAGGCCTTGATTGAGCAGATGGATGCCGATTGCAGCCAAGCCCGCCACATTTTGAGTGCGCTATGAGCACCCCCGCAAACCCAAAGCCTCTGCGCCCAAAATTTTGGGAAACGGTCCCCCTGTCAAAGATGACCGAAGCGGAATGGGAAGCACTCTGTGACGGCTGTGGTCGCTGTTGTCTCAACAAGCTTGAAGATCCCGACACCGGACATGTTGCCCTCACCCGCATTGCCTGTCGTCTGCTCGACAATGAGACCTGCCAATGCTCTCAATATTCCATCCGACAGAACTTCGTGCCGGAATGTATCCGAATGACCTCTGAAACCATTGCGCAACATGCCTATTGGCTTCCGAATACTTGCGCCTATAAACGATTGTACGAAGGCAAGGAAATTCCAGACTGGCACCCTCTGCGCAGTGGGACGGCTCAATCGGTGCATGATGCCGGCATATCTGTGCAAGGTTGGACGATACCGGAATTTGAAGTGCCCGAAGAAGAATGGGAAGATCACATTATTGAGGATTAAGCGATGAATTTTGCATCTGATAACACCGGCCCCGTGCACCCCAATGTGATGGCAGCGCTCAATGCAGCAAATATGGGCTATGCCCTGCCCTATGGCGCTGATGATGCCACCGCACAGGCTGTGCAGGATATCCGGGATGTATTCGAAGCCCCAGAGGCGGCAGTCTATCTGGTCTCGCTTGGGACGGCTGCCAATTCCTTGATCCTTGCAACGCTGTCTCAACCCTGGGAGACTGTGTTTTGTCATACGGTTGCGCATATCCATGAGGATGAATGCAATGCGCCGGAATTTTATACCGGCGGGACCAAGCTCACATTGGTGCCCGGTGATGACGCGAAAATGACCGCGCAAAGCCTGCGCAAATCAATTTTGGCGGAAGAGACCCGCGGCGTGCATGGACCGCAACGCGGCCCGGTTTCCCTGACCCAAGCCACAGAACGCGGCACGATCTATAGCTTGGCTGAAATTCAAGACATCTCCGCCACCGCTAAGGATTTTGGCCTTCCTGTACATATGGACGGGGCGCGGTTCGCCAATGCCTTGCAAACCCTGGGATGCAGCGCGGCACAGATGACCTGGAAATCCGGCGTCGATGCGGTCACCTTCGGCGGGACAAAAAACGGCTTGATGGCGGTGGAAGCGGTTGTCTTCTTTGATCCGAAACACGCTTGGGAGTTCGAGCTGCGGCGCAAACGCGGCGCACATTTATTTTCAAAGCACCGTTTTCTGGCGGCGCAAATGCAAGCCTATTTGGCCGGTGATCTTTGGCTCGACATGGCGGAAAAATCTAACACCGCCTGCGCAAGACTGGCGCAAGGGCTTAAGCAAACACCGGGCGTTGTGCTCGATTTTGAGCCGCAAGCCAATATCATCTTCGCACAATGGTCGCGCGCGGCCCATCAACGGCTGCATGCTGCAGGTGCCAAATATTACGTCATGGCAGGTGATCACACCACCGGGCCGGCCGATGAACTTTTGCCCGCCCGTTTGGTGACAGATTGGTCCGCAAGCCCGGAGGATGTTGACCGTTTCCTAGAGATCTTGCGCGGATAAAACGCGCATGACCGGGCGCCGCCCTTGCCGCCCGGTCACCTTTTTGAGTGCTCAGAGCGCGCCTGAAAGCACCAGATCCAGATCTTCCAGACGATCCTGCCCCCAAAAGCGCTGATCTTTGTCTGTGATATAGAACGGCGCACCGAAGACGCCAGCGGCGACCGCATCTTCGGTATTTTTGGCATATTGCTCCGCAGAACCGATCATATCTTTATCGGCAAGGCTTGGATCAAAACCGGCCGCTTTGAGACAAGCTTCAATGACCTCAGGCTGTGAAATATCTTTTTCTTCAGCCCAAACCGCACGTGTGAACCCATGCACCAATGCGCCCAAATCTCCATCGCCGTAGTTCGATGCGGCGATAACCGCATAGGAGGAGGGCGCCATATTCACTGGAAAGAAGGCCGGCTGCAGATTAAGCGGCAGTTTGCGCTTTTTCGCCTGGCGCGGCAGCTCTTGCGCGCGCATTTCAATGCGGCTGATGTGCCGGTCTTTCGGCGGCACGCCACCCGTGCGGCCAAAGACGGTCATCAAATCCATGGGCTTGTATGCGATCGTTGCCCCATGTTTCTGCGCGATATCTTCAAGCCCGGTACCTGCCAAATAGGTAAAGGGAGAAATTGTTGCGAAAAAATAGTCAATATGTGCCATGAACGTCACCTTTTTGTGTATCAAACCTGTGACGAGCAGTAACCGCATGGTAAGCCATGTCAACAATATGCGACTCAGGCTCGCGGGTATCGTAGAGGGTAATACGAATGGCATCTGTTCATGGTCCAAAACTCATCGCTGGGAATTCCAACTTAAAGCTGGCGCGCTCCGTGGCGCGGCGCATGTCTTTGCATCGGGGCATGAATGTGGATCTTGTGGATGCGCGGGTTGAACGCTTCAACGATGGTGAAATTTTCGTCGAAGTATTTGAAAATGTCCGTGATGAGGATATGTTCATCATTCAACCCACCTCACGCCCCGCCAATGACGCGCTAATGGAGCTTTTGATCATCGCCGATGCTCTAAAACGCTCCTCCGCCAGCCGCATCACCGCCGTGATTCCTTATTTCGGCTATGCGCGCCAAGACCGTCGCAGCAAAGCACGCACGCCGATCACCGCCAAGCTGGTGGCCAACATGCTCGAAGAGGCCGGGATCGAGCGGGTTCTCACCCTTGATCTTCATGCCACACAAATTCAGGGATTTTTCGATATTCCGGTCGACAATCTCTATGCCTCCCCCGTCTTTGCCTTAGACGTCAAACATCATTTTAAAGACCAAATGGACAATCTGATGGTCGTCTCCCCCGATGTGGGCGGCGTGGCCCGCGCACGTGATTTGGCACAACGCATCGGTGCGCCACTCTCCATTGTCGACAAACGCCGGGAGAAGGCTGGTGAAGTGGCGGAAATGACGGTGATTGGCAATGTCGAAGGCCGCACTTGCTTGATTGTGGATGATATCGTCGATACCGCCGGCACGCTGTGCAAAGCGGCTGACGTCTTGATGGAGAATGGTGCGAAAGAAGTCCATTCCTACATCACTCATGGGGTCCTATCAGGTCCTGCGGTGGATCGGATTACCAAATCTGTGATGAAAAACCTGGTCATTACAGACACGATTGAGGCCACCGATGCGGTCGCCAATGCGCCCAATATCCGCATCGTTCAAACAGCCCCGATGTTCGCGCAGGCCATTTTGAACACTTGGAGCGGCACGTCGGTTTCCTCTCTTTTCTCAACTGAGTCTTTATCGGCGATCTACGAGGGCATTTACGACTGCAGCTAATGCCAGCTTATTAGTAAAGGTCCCATTGCTCGGGATCTGCCACGTCCCCAATCGCCAGCCAACTGGCACTCACCCGGGCAATGCGTGTGTCAGACCAAGTGCGGAACACCAGGTCAAATCCTGTCTCAGTCACGTTTTCCGCCCGAATGTCAGCCCGGGCATTGCTGTCACTGCCCATGTCCCACATGGTGAGGCTGACCTGGACCATCGGTTGCGCGGTAAAGGCTTCAGAAAATTCAACCGCCCGCGAAACCTTGCGAGGACCGGACCCTATCCACATCTCTCCACCGTCTTGAAAGTCCGAAAACAATTCAAGCGTTCCTTGATCCATCCCAATGGTATGTGATGATATACGTTTCATACGGCGCAGGCTAAATTTCTAAAATTAAAATACAATAAATCAAAACGAAAACGGGCCCGCGTGGGCCCATTTCCAATCATATCCGAAAGCTTAAGCGGCGTTGAGGCCCAAGGCGGCGGCCAGAGCCACCACATCAGACTGCACCTTGCGCGCGGCCTCCTGTGCCTCTTCACTGGCCTTCTCAACCGCCTCGGCTGCGCCAGCTATGATGCCATCCATATCTTCCTGGGTGACATCCGCTTTTGCCATCGCACGCTCGGCAATCACGGTCACGCCCTGCGCTGTGACCTCAGCAAAACCGCCGGTGACAACATACTCGCTGACACCGCCGGCGGCACTGACCGACAAGACGCCAGGCCGCAAAGTGGTCAAAACAGGCTCATGGTTCGCCATGGCTGTCATGTCCCCTTCCGATCCCGGAATTTGGACCGCAGTCGCCTCGAAAGAAGCGAGGCTTCTTTCAGGGCTGACCAGATCAAAGTTCAATGTATCTGCCATTAGGCTGCATCCGCTGCCATGCGTTCGGCTTTCGCGATGACTTCATCGATGTCGCCAACCATGTAGAATGCGCCTTCTGGCAGGTGATCGTAGTCACCGGCCACAACCGCTTTAAAGGATGCAATTGTTTTTTCCAAAGGCACCTGAACACCATCGGAACCCGTGAACACTTTTGCCACGTCAAACGGTTGAGACAAGAAACGCTCCAGCTTCCGTGCACGGGCAACGGCCACTTTGTCGTCTTCAGACAGCTCGTCCATGCCCAAAATTGCAATGATGTCCTGCAAAGATTTATAACGCTGCAGAACCTTCTGAACATCCGTTGCCACTTTATAGTGCTCATCGCCGATGATCAGCGGATCGAGCAAACGAGAGGTGGAGCCGAGTGGATCCACCGCAGGATAGATGCCCTTTTCAGAGATCGAACGATCCAAAACAGTTGTCGCATCCAAATGCGCAAATGAGGTGGCCGGCGCAGGGTCGGTCAAGTCATCGGCTGGAACGTAAACCGCTTGAACAGATGTAATCGAACCGGATTTGGTCGATGTGATCCGCTCTTGCATAGCGCCCATATCGGTCGCCAATGTCGGCTGGTAGCCCACCGCGGAGGGGATACGACCCAAAAGCGCAGACACTTCAGATCCGGCCTGCGTGAAGCGGAAGATGTTGTCAACAAAGAACAAAACATCCGAACCGGTTTCATCACGGAATTGCTCGGCCAGGGTCAAACCTGTCAAAGCGATCCGCATACGCGCACCTGGAGGCTCGTTCATTTGGCCATAAACCAGCGCAATTTTTGAGTCTTCAAGATTGTCGGGAACGATCACACCGCCCTCGATCATCTCATGGTACAAATCGTTACCTTCACGGGTCCGCTCACCCACACCGGCGAAAACCGACACACCAGAGTGCACCTTCGCGATGTTGTTGATCAGTTCCATGATCAAAACAGTCTTACCAACGCCGGCACCGCCGAACAGACCGATTTTACCGCCTTTGGTATAGGGGGCGAGCAGGTCGATCACTTTGATGCCTGTTTCCAAGATCACAGATTCGGTGGCTTGCTCAGAAAACGCTGGAGCATCCTGGTGGATGCTGCGCTTTTCTGTCTTGCCGAGAGGTTTACCTTCATCCACGGGCTCACCGACCACGTTCAAGATCCGGCCCAAAGTGGCACGGCCCACGGGAACAGTGATTGGACCGGCGGTGTCGGTCACCTCTTGGCCGCGCACCAAACCTTCAGTCGCGTCCATAGCGATGGCACGAACTGTACCCTCGCCCAAGTGCTGGGCAACTTCGAGCACCAACGTCTTGCCGCCATTGTCTGTTGTCAAAGCGTTCAAAATTTGCGGCAGATCGCCATCAAATTGAACGTCAACAACGGCGCCGATCACTTGAGTGATTTTGCCTTTTGCATTTGCCATGTTGTTTCTCCGGGTTTTAGAGCGCTTCAGCGCCCGAAATAATTTCAATAAGCTCGTTGGTGATCTTGGCTTGACGTGACCGATTGTATTGGATGGTCAACTTGTCGATCATTTCACCAGCGTTGCGTGTGGCATTGTCCATAGCTGACATGCGCGCCCCTTGTTCGGAAGCTGCATTTTCCAGCAAAGCCGTGAAGATTTGCGTTGCAACCGAGCGCGGCAGCAGGTCGGCAAGAATGCCTTCTTCGCTTGGCTCGTAATCGTAAACTGTGCCTTCATCTGTCACCGCTTCAAACTTAGCAGGGATCACCTGCAGCTCGGTCGGGATTTGATTTACGACACTGCCAAATTCTGAGTAGAAGATTTTAGCCACATCGAATTCACCGGCATCAAACCGGTGAAGCACATTTTGCGCAATTGCAGAGGCATTATCATAGCCCACGCGCTTCACATCCGACAAATCCACATGATCCACCAGCAAAGCACCAAATTCGCGCTTCAGCGATTCACGGCCCTTTTTACCAACGGTCAGGATTTTAACGGTTTTGCCTTCGGCCAGCAGCTGTTTTGCAGCAATACGTGCCAGTTTGACAATATTCGAGTTAAAGCCACCGCACAAACCCCGTTCAGCTGTCATGACGACGAGCAATTGGGTTTGATCAGATCCGGTGCCTGTCAACAGTTTTGGTCCCCCTTCGGACGCGCCAACGGAGGCGGCCAAACCAGCCATCACCGCATTGAAACGTTCCGCATAGGGGCGGCCAGCCTGCGCCGCATCTTGTGCGCGGCGCAGTTTGGCGGAGGCGACCATTTGCATCGCCTTTGTGATCTTACGGGTCGATTTGACCGACGCGATCCTGTTTTTTAGGTCACTAAGGTTCGGCATGTGCCAGTATCCTTATGCGAAATCTGCGGCGAAGTCGTCCAGCGCAGCTTTGATTTTTGCTTCCGCATCACCTTTGATCTTCGGATCTTCTTTGGTGATCATGGCCAAAACGTCGCTGGCTTTACCGCGCAGATGCGCCAAAAGCCCCGCTTCGAAACGCCCTACGTCAGCGACGTCGATCTTATCCAAATAGCCTTTGGTGCCGGCGTAGATCACGCAGACAATTTCAGCATTTGTCAAAGGCGCATACTGCGGCTGTTTCATCAGCTCAGTCAAACGCGCGCCACGGCTCAGCAATTGCTGGGTCGCTGCATCAAGGTCAGAGCCAAACTGAGCAAATGCCGCCATCTCACGATACTGCGCCAGTTCCAGTTTCACCGGACCTGCCACAGATTTCATTGCGTTGGTTTGCGCAGAAGAGCCCACACGGGACACGGACAGACCCGTATTCACCGCAGGGCGGATGCCTTGGTAGAACAATTCTGTTTCCAAGAAGATCTGACCATCTGTGATCGAGATCACGTTGGTTGGAATAAAGGCAGAAACGTCGCCGCCTTGCGTTTCGATGATCGGCAAAGCGGTCAAAGAGCCCGATCCATTGTCTTCGTTCAACTTTGAAGAGCGTTCCAACAATCTGGAGTGAAGATAGAACACATCCCCAGGATAGGCTTCACGTCCGGGCGGGCGACGCAGGAGCAAGGACATCTGACGATAAGAGACCGCTTGCTTGGACAAATCATCATAGATGATCAAAGCATGTTTACCATTATCGCGGAAATATTCGGCCATGGAGGTCGCAGCATAGGGTGCCAAGAATTGCATCGGTGCAGGGTCAGAGGCGGTTGCGGCCACAACGATTGAATAGTCAATCGCGCCAGATTCTTCGAGCTTTTTCACCAATTGAGCCACAGTCGAACGCTTTTGACCGACCGCCACATAGACGCAGTACAGTTTTTCGGAATCGTCCGCCGCTGCGTCATTATATGATTTCTGGTTCAAGATCGTGTCGAGCGCCACGGCTGTTTTACCGGTCTGGCGGTCACCAATGATCAATTCGCGCTGACCACGTCCAATTGGGATCATGGCGTCCACAGATTTCAAACCCGTTGCCATAGGCTCATGCACCGATTTACGCGGGATGATGCCAGGCGCTTTCACATCCGCTTGGCTGCGCAATTTGGTTTTGATCGGACCTTTGCCGTCCAATGGGTTGCCCAAACCGTCCACAACACGGCCCAGCAATTCCGGACCAACAGGAACGTCCACAATCGCGTTTGTCCGCTTGACCGTGTCGCCTTCTTTGATGTCCCGGTCGGAGCCGAAAATAACAACACCAACGTTGTCTGATTCCAAGTTCAGCGCCATCCCTTGGATGCCGCCGGGGAATTCAACCATTTCACCAGCTTGAACATTGTCCAGACCGTACACGCGCGCGATACCATCCCCAACGGAAAGGACACGGCCCACTTCGGCAACTTCAGCTTCTTGGCCAAAGTTTTTAATCTGGTCTTTTAGGATCGCAGAGATTTCTGCAGCTTCGATCGCCATTTATCCGACCTCTTTCATTGTGTTCTGAAGGGCATTGAGCTTGGAGCGGATCGAGGTGTCGATCATCTTCGAGCCCACTTTAACAACAAGACCGCCGATGAGGCTTTCATCAACAGTCGCTTTGATTTTCACATCAAGGTCCAATTGGGCCTTGAGTGTTTTGGCCAATTTCGTGGCCTGCGTTTTGGTCAACGCTTTGGCAGAAGTCACCTCAGCGGTCACCTCGCCTTTATCTTCCGCGATGCGCGCGCGCAGTGCTGCCAAAAGGCTGGGCAATACGAACAAACGGCGCTTCGCTGCCATCAACGACAGCGTATTGACCATCATTGGTTGCAATTTCATTTTCTGGGCCACGGCTGTGATCGCCTGCCCCATTTCTGCGCGTGTATAAACAGGTGATGTCACCAAAGCGCGCAAATCTGCGCTTTCGCTCAATGCGCTCTCCAGCACATCTACATCAGCCTCCAGTGGCTTCAACTTCTTGTCGTCCTTGGCAAGCGAAAACACCGCTGTTGCGTAGCGGCTTGCAATACCAGACGAGATCGATGCTGGTTCGGACAAAGACAACCCTCTCGATGCTGGCCCGTCCGAAACTTGAGCTTCAGACAAAGGCGTTGGACGCGCTATAGATCTATAGCGGCGAAATCTCACGCCGTTTAGCAGAGCATTTCGCACGCCGCAATGCTAATGACGGGCAAAAACACTGCAAAAATTTCAAAAATAAAGCATTTGTTAAGGGTGCGTCCCTTTGTTCCGCCCAAGACGCCCAAAAAACCGAATCCGCAGGATGTCAAAGGTTGCCCGATTGCGCAGAAATTGGATCTGCAGCTTTGATCCCCTCCAAAAGCCCCAAGGGCCGCGAGATGATCTGCCCCAAGCCAGGCCGGCGAGGACGCGGCACTTGCTTACTCACCTCCAGAATCAAAACACCCCCCCCGCGCCAAGCCGGGATCGTTTGCCCAATGCGCTCAATCGGCCCAGACATGCGCCGCCAAAACGGTCCAGACCAAGGCGGCTGGTAAAGGGCCGTCACATGATGCTCCGGCAAGAACCCATGCCATTTCAGCCGAGATTCCAACTGCCCGGCGGTATAGGGGCGCGCAAAGGAGAAGGGCGTGCCTTCTCGGCGCGCCCAAAGACTGGCTCTATTGGGCACGATAAAAATGGCGCGGCCGGCAGGTGCAAGCACCCGGTAACATTCCTCCAGCACCGCAGCGGCATGTTCTGACGTATCAAGCCCATGCAGCACCAAGAGCTTGTCAATCGAGCCGGTTTCCACCGGCCAGCGGGTCTCTTCGCAAAGCACCGAGCAATTGGGCAGGCCCGGCGGCCAATGCATGACCCCTTGCCGCGCAGGCATCAAGGCTGTCACCCGCCGCGCCGAGCTCAAATAAGGGCGCAAAAGCGGCGCTGCAAAGCCATAGCCGAGCACCGCCTCATGCCGCGCTTGCGGCCATAGACGCAAAACCTGCTCTCGAATCGTTGCCTGAACCGAGCGCCCCAAAAAGGACCGATAATAAAACGCCCGCAGCTCACGCACATCTAAATGCATTGCAGTTTGGTCCCCATGGATTACACTCAACTTGAGGTTACCAAATAAAGGTGAGAATTCCATGGTAAATTCGAATGTCACAATTTACACCCTGCCCTGCCTGTCAGACAATTATGCCTATGTTGTTCACAACAGCGCTTCCGGCACGGCAGCGGTTGTCGATGTGCCGGAAGCGGGGCCTTTGGTCGATAAGATTTCCGAGCTGAATGTGCCCGTCACCGACATATTTTTGACTCACCACCATTGGGATCACATTGATGGGCTTCCCGATCTGCAAGCCGCTTTGACCGGCCCTTTGAGCCAAGCGCCCGCTCGGGTCATCGGTGCCAAAGCCGACGCGCATCGCCTGCCCACTTTGGATCAGGCCGTCAGCCCAGGGGATCGCCTCACGCTTTGCGGCATTGAAGGGGATATCTATGACGTCTCCGGCCATACGCTGGGTCACCTAGCGCTGCATTTGCCAAGTGCAAAAGCGGTGTTCACAGCCGACAGTTTGATGGCTATGGGCTGCGGCCGTCTGTTTGAGGGGTCAGCGGCGCAAATGTGGCACAGCCTGCAGCAGCTCCGTGCACTGCCGCAAGACACATGGGTTTACTCAGGGCATGAATACACAGCCTCCAATATGGCCTTCACGCAGTCTTTGGGCGAAGACAATCCGGCCATCGCCGCCCGTGCCGCTCAAATCACCGAAGATCGCGCCGCAGGTCGCCCGACGGTGCCAAGCCTCTTGGCTCTTGAGATGCAAACCAATCCGTTTTTGCGCGCCGACGATCCAGCCCTGCAGGCGGCCGTCGGCATGGCAGGCGCCACCGCCGAGCAGGTTTTCACGGAAATCCGCGCCCAAAAAGATAGGTTTTAGGAAAAATCTGGTGATAAAAGTGCGATATTTAACTTTTATGGCCTAAATAACAGATTGCCCCTTGAAGGTTGCCTCAGAAAACCGAAATCTTAGGGGGACAGCGATCATAACGATCACAGACTTTTGTAGGAGACGCGCGTGCCATCATTTTCCGCATCATTAGAAAACGCCATCCACGAAGCGCTGGCCGCTGCCAATGCCCGCAAACATGAATTGGCAACTTTGGAACACTTGCTCCTGGCCCTTCTCGATGAACCCGATGCTGCAAAAGTCATGCGCGCCTGCTCTGTCGATCTCAAGCTCCTGCGCAAAGCTCTTGTCGACTTTATTGAGGACGACCTCAGCACCCTGATCACCGATGTGGATGGATCAGAGGCCGTTCCAACCGCCGCCTTTCAGCGTGTGATCCAACGGGCCGCCATTCATGTGCAATCTTCCGGGCGCACAGAAGTGACGGGCGCCAATGTTTTGGTCGCAATATTTGCCGAACGCGAGAGCAACGCGGCCTATTTCCTGCAAGAGCAAGACATGACCCGCTATGATGCGGTGAATTTCATCGCCCACGGGGTGGCCAAAGATCCCGACTTTATCGAAAGCCGGCCAATCGTTGGCGCTGAAGATGAGGCGGAAATGTTTGACGGCGAACCCCATGAGACCGCCGAAAAAGAGAGCGCTTTGGCAAAATATTGCATCGATCTCAATGAAAAATCTGCCAAGGGCAATGTTGATCCGCTGATTGGCCGCGACCATGAGGTTGAGCGCTGCATCCAGGTTTTGTGCCGCCGCCGCAAAAACAACCCGATTCTGGTCGGCGATCCCGGCGTCGGCAAAACAGCCATTGCCGAGGGTCTGGCGCGCAAAATTACCCAGGGCCAAACCCCAGCGATCCTGTCCAAAACGACCATCTATTCACTCGACATGGGCGCACTTTTGGCGGGAACACGCTATCGGGGCGATTTTGAAGAGCGCCTCAAAGCCGTGATGAAGGAGATGGAGGAGCATGATGATGCGGTGCTTTTCATCGACGAAATTCACACGGTCATCGGTGCCGGTGCAACCTCCGGTGGGGCAATGGATGCCTCAAACCTTTTGAAACCCGCGCTGCAGGGCGGCAAACTGCGCTGCATGGGCTCAACAACTTATAAAGAATTCCGGCAGCATTTTGAAAAAGATCGCGCTCTGGCCCGCCGGTTTCAGAAAATTGATGTGGCCGAACCTTCCGTGGAAGACAGCGTGAAAATCCTAAAAGGGTTGAAACCCTATTTTGAAGAGCACCACGACGTAAAATATACCTCCGATGCCATCAAAACCGCTGTCGAATTGGCCGCGCGCTATATCAATGATCGCAAATTACCGGACAAGGCCATCGATGTGATTGACGAGGCCGGCGCAGCGCAGCATTTGCTGAGTGACAGCAAGCGGCGCAAAACCATCGGGGTGAAAGAGATTGAAGCGGTCGTCGCAAAAATTGCGCGAATTCCGCCCAAATCCGTATCGAAAGACGATGCGGAAGTTTTGCGCGATCTTGAAGCCGGTCTAAAACGGGTGGTCTTTGGCCAGGATACGGCGATTGAAGCCTTGGCCTCGGCGATCAAACTGGCCCGCGCGGGTCTGCGTGAACCAGAAAAGCCCATCGGCAACTATCTATTTGCCGGGCCCACCGGCGTCGGCAAAACCGAAGTGGCCAAACAATTGGCCGATGGTCTGGGCGTCAAGCTGATCCGCTTTGACATGTCCGAATATATGGAGAAACACGCCATCAGCCGCTTGATCGGTGCGCCTCCCGGCTATGTCGGCTTTGATCAAGGCGGCATGTTAACCGACAGTGTCGATCAAGATCCCCATTGCGTGCTCTTGTTGGATGAAATCGAAAAAGCACACCCGGATGTGTTCAACATCCTTCTGCAGGTCATGGATCACGGTAAATTGACAGATCACAATGGCCGCACCACGGATTTCCGCAATGTGGTGTTGATCATGACCTCCAATGCCGGAGCGTCAGAAATGTCCAAGGCCGCAATCGGATTTGGGCGCGAACGTCGCGAGGGCGAAGACACCCAAGCCATTGAACGCACCTTCACGCCCGAGTTCCGCAATCGCCTCGATGCGGTGGTGAGTTTCGCGCCATTAGACCGCGATGTCATCGCGCAGGTGGTCGAAAAATTTGTTCTGCAACTTGAAGCGCAATTGATGGATCGCAATGTGTCCATCGAGATTACCAAAGCGGCCGCCGATTGGCTCGGCGAAAAGGGTTACGATTCCAAAATGGGCGCGCGTCCCTTGGGCCGGGTGATCCAAGAGCATATCAAAAAGCCATTGGCCGAAGAATTGCTCTTTGGCAAACTCACCAAAGGCGGCGTGGTCAAAGTTGGTGTGAAAGCTGGCGCGTTGGATTTGAAAATCGAAGAGCCTCAAAAGCCGCGGATCACCAATAAAGACAAGAAACCTCCGCTTTTGACCGCCGAGTAGGCCCGATCTCCCCGCAAATAGGGCCATTGCGGGGAGATCGAGATTAATTCTCAGTCAATTTCAGCTCAATCCGCCGATTTTGCGCCCGTGCTAGGCGCGAATTGGCCGGATTAATGGGCTGATACTCGCCAAACCCATTGGCCGAGAGCCGGCGCGGCGGCATTTGCTCGGAGGTCATCAGATATAGAACCACAGACAGCGCCCGCGCCTGGCTTAGCTCCCAATTATTTTGAAAGCGACTGCCCGGAAGGATTGGTTGGTCATCGGTGTGACCATCCACCTGCAACACCCAATCAATATTTTGCGGAATTTCTTGGGTGACATCCTTCAAGATATTCGCCACTTTTGATATCTCTTTACGGCCAGCCGCCGTCAACTCAGCACGGCCAGAGGCAAAGAGCACCTCAGAGGAGAAGACAAAACGGTCCCCAACGATGCTGACCCCGTCGATATCCTCCAAAAGACCGCGCAGACTGCCAAAAAAGTCCGACTTATAGCGCTCCAGGGTCTTGGCTTCGGCTTCAAGCCGGGCCTTCTCCTCTTCCAGGCGCTGCTTTTCCGCCGCTTCCAAAGCCAAGTTGCGCTTGGATTCCGCTGCGACCTGTGCCAGCGCCACGTTCAACTCACTGCCAAGATTGGTGATCTTCACATTATTGTCCGCGTCACGACGCTTGTAATCGTCCAGCGTGGCTTGAAGCCCACCGATTTGGGCGCGCAATTCGCGCACCTCCTGGCTCAGCAGCGCCATTTTGCGCTGTGCCTCCGTCGAAATAGCCTTTGCCTCCTGCAGCTCCGCCTGTGCCGTTGCCAATAAGGCCGCCTTCTGCTCGGCCGAGGTCAATTGCTGCTCCGCCGTTTGCCGCCCGGCGATGGCTTTGGACAGCGCCGAACGCAGATCATCAGTATCGGCATTTTGCGCTTCGGCTTCAGCGGCCTCAAGTGCCACCAAAGCTGTCGCCAACTTCTCACCGAGTGTTTTTTCAACGCTCTGCGCCGCGGCCAAAAGCGCTAGGGTTTCCTCGGCTTTTTTGCGCTGATCGTTTAACTCCAAAGTCAAAGAAGATATCGCCGCTTCACTTTGTTCCAGATCCGCCCGCAGTTTTTCAGCCGCCGCGGCCATGGACAATTGTTCGAGTTCTTTCTGGCTCAAAGCGGCTTCCGCGGCCTCCAAACGTTCCCGCAAAAAAGCCGCGGACACGCGATTGAGCTCTTCGTCATTCAAGGCGCTTGTCAATTCTTCAGCGCGGCGACTGAGCTCTTGGTTGTCCTGTTCAAGCTGGGACGCCCGTTCTTGCTGCGTCGCCAAAAGCGCCAGGGTATTGGCAAGGTTGATATTTGTATCCTGGGCATCCCGGCGCAGATCAGCCAGCATCTCATCCATGAGTTCGCGTTGTCGTTCCGCCAGCGCAGCCTGCTCGGTCTGTGCTGCAATTGTCGCCTGCGCCGCCAGCAATGATTGCTGCAAACTGGCCTTATCCTCATCCAATGCGGCCAGTTCCTCACGACGTAGCGCCTCTTTCTCGATCAATTGCTGCACGCGGGTCTCGAAATCTGCGATCGTGGCCTCGGCTGTGGATTTTTCGTCCTGTAACGCGCTGAGTTGCGCCTCTGCATCTGCAATACGGGCTGTGTCTTCCAAGGATTGGGCCAGAAGCAGGGTCAATTGCGCTTCCAGCTCCGTGATCTGCCCTTCCGATTGGCTTTGTTCACGCAAAAGCGACGCCACTTGCGTTTCGAAGTCTAAGATCGTGTCTTCAGACTGGGACTGCTGCGTTTGCAGTTGCGACACTTGCAGTTTGAACCGCTCAATCTCTCCTTCCGCCCGCTGTTGCAGCGCCAAGAGATTGGCCACTTGCGTCTCGAAATCATTGATCCTTTCGGTGGCCGCTTTGAGGTCTGCAGCCCGGGCATCGCGCTCGGCGGTCAACGTCGCAATAAGGCCCAATTGCCTTTCGCCCTGAGCCTGCGCAGCGGCAAGCTGATCGTCAAGTTTTGCGACCTGAAGGGTGAGCTCGGAGGCCGCAGCACGCTCCAAACCCAAAGCATCGCCGAGAGCGAGGATCTGACCTTCCAAATCTTCCAATTGCGCGTTTTTCTGGGCGATATCGACGTTGAGCTCGTCGAGCATCACCCCCTGCCCTTTGATGGTTTGCTGCAACACAAATTGCATCACCGCAAAGATCGTGAGCACAAACATCAAGACCAGCAATAAGCCAGTCATCGCATCGACAAACCCCGGCCAGATAGAGGCTTGGAACCTTGCGCCAGTGCGTCGGGAAAGTGCCATCGCGCGCGCCTAGCTCTGGTCGCGGCTTGTGGGATTGGACAGGGCTCTGATCGCCTTTGTCAGATTGGCCAGATCACTGCGGATTTCGGACAGGCTTTCTTGCCGGCCACTTGAGACTTCCTCAAGCACGCGCAGCATCTGCACATCGATCGAACGCAGACGCATCCGGCTCTCCGCATCCATCCCGTCACCGCCGCCGCCTTCGCCCATCCGCGCGATCATCCGCTCTTGACTGGCCGCCACGCGTTCAAGGGCTTCGGTCTGCCCCTGATCGAGCTTTTGCGTGAGCTTCTCCAAGCTCGCCGTCATCGCCATCAAATGCGACTGTACATGGGCCTGATCCTGCCCGGTTTGCGCATACATCCGCGCCATACCGTCCATCTGCTCAGACATCTGTTCCATCATCGCGCCGAGCATGGTGTTTTGCGCGCCCTCTTCGCCCTCGCCGCCCGAGAACCCCACCCGGGTGATGGTCGACAACCATTCTTCCAATTCGCCATAAAACCGGTTCTGCCCCCGGCCAGAAAACACCTCAAGCAACCCGACAATCAGCGAGCCGGCCAGACCCAATAATGAAGAGGCAAAGGCCACGCCCATCCCGTCCAGCTGCCCTTCAAGACCCAGCTGTAGACGCGAGAAAATATCCACCGCGCTTTCATTCTCGCCCGGGGTCAACGATTGGATCGTGGCCACCAAGGCCGGCACAGTGGTGGCCAGACCATAAAACGTGCCCAACAGGCCAATCAGGATCAGCATATTGGTGATATAGCGCGTTAATTCGCGCTGCTCATCAATGCGCGTGGAGACCGATTCCAAAATAGACCGCGATGAGGCGGAGCCGAGCTGCGTGCGCGCGCCGCGCCCGCGCAGCAGGCTGGCCAGGGGCAAAAGCAATTGCGGCGGCTTGGCGTCCTCATGGCCATCTCGCTGGCTGGCAAAGCCTTCGATCCATTGCACCGAATAGATCAGCGACAAAACCTGATGAAAACAAGTGGCCACGCCAATGAGAAACACAAAGAGGATAAAGGCGTTGAGATAGGGGTTGGCCCAAAAGGTAGGCCCAACGCTGGGATAGGCCAAATAGCCCAAGCCCACGACCCCGCCGACAATGGCCAGCATGGTGAGGATTTGACTAAGCGGCTGCGAGAACTGAGGCGTTTGATCTCGGCGGATATGATCCATATCTGTGGTCCTGCCCTTAAATTCTAAGTCTATAAGTTTACTGCGCACCGCCCTTTAAGCCAAGCGGTTATGCAGATTTAGTTAAATTTGCGACTTTCTCCGCCAAATAATCCAATTGTGGATCCGGGATGCCCAGATCGCGTAACATATCGGCGGTTTTATACAGATATTCCGGGTTTGGTCCGCGGCCTCCCACGGCCCGCGCGATGATCTCGGCCTGCTGATCCAGCCCATAGCAGCAATATTGCGCATGATCGCGGTCCACCACATAGGTCACGGCCCGTTCGCGGCGCCCATCGGCCAGGGGCAGATCCACCCATCTTTCCACATAGGCCGATGAAATCAACTCCCGCGCGCGCAGCTCTTGCAGCACATGCTCGGCCTCACGCTCATCCACCCGTAGGGCCAGCCCGGCGCAGACATCCGCCGTCTCTGCTGCATCCAGCGCGAGAACCAAGCCCGGATCCTCGGGCGTGCCGCGATGATGGATGGAGAGCATACAAAAGGAGCGCCGATAGCCCGGCAGGTCCGCGCGCATCTGCTCGATGGGTTCAAACCCGGGGTTCCACAGCAAAGAGCCATAGCCAAACACCCACATTTTCGCTGCCTCCTCCGGCCGGCCTCAGATCACGCAGCCTATACGCCCTATTGCGCGCCAATAAAATACCCCGCGAACATCCCGCGCGCCTTCTGCTCTTGATAGAGCGCCACCTACGAATATGATAGGGAGATATGGCATAGGGCATTGAGCCAAAAGCAGATTTTGAAAAGCGATTTTGGAGGCGGGCATGACGGCGGCAGAAGATAAAAACCCATGGTTGAGATTGGCGAGGATTTCACGGGATCATGAGGAAAATAAGCGGCTTTGGAATGGGTATCAGAAATATCTGTTGCGGCCGAATAAATATAACTATCACCTCCAGATGAAAAATCCAGAATTCGCAGATATTGAGGACCTTTCAGACGCGGAAATTCATAGCATTCAAACTAGAATACAAAATTTACCTAAGCGAATGAAGTACCCTGACAAGATTGATTTCGAGTCAATTGTCAACGTGATTGAAGAACGTGTAGTATTCAGCGGTTTTTATTTTGCCTTTAGCACCAATTTTCGAGGCGTTATCTGTAACGAGCCAGCCGCTTTTGTCCAGGCAGTATTCGCAGGTAGTGTCAACTTCCATAGAGCGCAATTTGCTGTTGTTAATTTCTACGGTACAAAGTTCCAATTTGCTGAATTTTCGCTTACACAATTTGGTGTTGCCCCTGCATTCAACCATTCGCAATTTGTGTTTGCGAATTTCGCGGGTGCACAACTTGGCCACGTTTATTTCAAACAAGCACGTTTCGGGACACTACATTTCTCAAGTGCACAGTTTAAATCGGCAAGTTTCGAAGGGACTGAGTTCTCTGATTTCGTTATCTTTGACAATCAAGATGACGCTGTTAATGCTGCACCTTTGAAATTTAAAGGTGCTAAATTTTTCAAACATCCCCCCAGGTTTTTCGGCCGCACGCTGCATGAAGATACCGATTGGACGGGTGTTACACTACCAAACGCCGAGGCGCAGGCGGCTCTATCGCGGGACCTCTTAGAGGACGACAAACGCGCCTATGAGCAGTTGCGGATCAAATGCGGGGCCCTGGGCAAGGTGGAGGATGAGCATATGTTCTTTCGCAGGGAGATGGAGCTCACGGGCCACCTCTCCCCTTGGTACACCCGCGTCACCTATTGGCTGTATCATCTTGTGTCAGATTATGGCCACAGCTATTGGCGGCCGATTGCTGGGATGGGGGGGCTATGGGCCGTTTGGAGCCTATTTTACGCGCTTCATTTCATGGCCCGAGACCAGCTGCATCTGTGCATGGACAGGGTCGAGCTTTTGCGCAGCACAATGGGCCTGTCTTTTGCGAATATTTTTGCCGTCTTTGGGTTTTATCGGCGGTTTCCCAGTGATCTTTTGGCCGATCCCACGTTTGTGACCGTTCTGCTCACTGTGAGTGAAACCCTGCTGGGCTTTGTGTTTTTGTTCTTTCTCGGTCTTGGGCTGCGCACGCGGTTCCGGCTGCGCTAGGGCCTGGGCCCCAAGGATCGCCGCGGGCTTTAGCGTTTCTTGGGGCTTTAGCTTTTCTTGCGGCCAAAATCGGGGGCATCCGTGTCTTGGCCCGCATCGATGATGCCCCGGCGGATGGCGCGAGTGCGGGTGAAATAGTCATGCAGCATCTCACCATCGCCGGTGCGGATCGCCCGTTGCAGCGCGAAGAGCTCTTCGGTGAAGCGGCCGAGGATCTCCAAGGTCGCATCCTTATTGGTCAAAAACACATCGCGCCACATGGTCGGATCACTGGCGGCAATGCGGGTAAAGTCGCGAAAGCCGGTGGCGGAGAAGTTGATCACCTCCGAATTGGTCACCCGGTGCAGATCATCGGCCACGCCCACCATCGTATAGGCGATTAAATGCGGTGCATGGCTGGTCACTGCCAGCACCAAATCGTGGTGGTCCGGATCCATTTCCTCGACCTTCGCCCCCAGCGCCTGCCAATAGTCCGACAGCTGCGCCACGGCAGCTGTATCGGCGCCATTGGGGGTCAAAAGGCACCAGCGGTTGTCAAACAGCTCCGCAAAGCCCGCCCTTGGGCCGGAATGCTCAGTGCCGGCCAGCGGGTGGCCCGGCACGAAATGCACGCCCGGCGCAATATGCGGCGCCACCGCCTCAATCACCGCGCGCTTCACTGAACCAACATCCGTCACCGTGGCGCCGGGTTTGATATGCGGCGCCAGCTCGGCCATCACCTCGCCCATCGCGCCCACCGGCAAGCAAAGCACCACCAGATTCGCCGCACGCACCGCACTGGCCAGATCGTCGCAGACCGTATCGCACAGGCCAATCTCGCGCGCCGTGGCGCGGGTTTGTTCTGAGCGAGCATAGCCGGTCACATGCGCGCCCATGCCCGCCCGGCGCATCGCCCAGAACATCGAAGAGGCAATCAACCCTAAGCCCACAAAGGCCACGCGATCATAGCTCATGGGGTTTTCTCCAAAAAGCTCCGCACCGCCTGCACCACCCGCGCACATCCCGCCATATCCGGCACGGTGATGCGCAAACACTCCGGCAAGCCATAGCTGCCCACCCGGCGCACAAGAATGCCCAGGCTTTGCAGATGGTCATCGCAGGCTTCCGCCTGCTCTTGGCTGGCGAAACGGGCCAGAAGGAAATTCGCGTCAGACGGGTCAGAGGCGACGCCCAGCGCGGCGAGCTCCTCGGCCAAATAGGCGCGGGCCGCATTGTTTTGCGCCCGATGTTGAATGACGAAGTCATGATCACGCACCGCCGCTTCACCGGCGGCCAATGCTGGCGCGGAAATATTGAACGGTCCGCGAACGCGGTTGAGCACGTCAATGATATGTTGCGGCCCATAGCCCCAGCCCACGCGCAATCCCCCCAGCCCGTACATTTTCGACAGGGTGCGCAGCATGACCACATTGTCATGCGCCTCAACAAACCGCGCGCCACCGTCCCAACCCTCGACATAATCGGCATAGGCCCCATCAAGCACGATCACCACAGTCTTTGGCGTTTTCGCAATCAACTCCGCAAGATCCTCGTCAGAGATTTTTGTCCCCGTGGGATTGCCCGGATTGGCAATGAAGATCATCCCGGTGCGCGGGGTGATGGCGGATAAAATCGCCTCAACGTCCACATGGCGCTCGGCCTCTGGCACGCAGACAAGCCGCGCACCGGCCGCCATGGCATAAAGACGGTACATTAAAAACCCATGCTCGGTGTGAATGACCTCCACCTCGGGGCCGGCATAGGCCTGGCACAGAAAGCTGATCAGCTCATCCGACCCACAGCCGCAGATGATCCGCTGCGCCTCCAGGCCATGCAGCTCGGCCAAAGCCGCACGAAGCCCGCTGTGATCAGAGGAAGGATAGCGATGCAAGGTGCTGGCCGCCTCTGCAAGCGCCTGTTGCGCCGAAGCGGGTGGACCGTTGGGATTTTCATTCGACGACAGTTTGAGAATGTCCCGCACACCCTGCACAGAAGATTTCCCGCCGACATAAAGCTGAATATCCAAAATCCCAGGCTGAGGTTGTGGCTGTGTCATGTGATATTCCCTTCTGCCGTCCTTCTAACGTCAATCTCAAGCATTTCCAGCGGTTTTTGAATGACCAATGCCCAACCAATCCAGTCCCGCCTGCCACTGTGGCGAAATACGGGGCGGTGTAAACTGGACATAAAGCCCCAAATAAAAAAGCCGCGGCGGTTTCCCGTCGCGGCTTTTTGAAACTTGATCTGGCGAAGATTAGTTCTTCGCGTAGAATTCCACCACGAGGTTCGGTTCCATCATCACAGGATATGGCACATCGCCAAGACCTGGAGTGCGCACGAAAGTCGCGGTCATCTTGCTGTGATCTGCATCGATGTAATCTGGCACATCGCGTTCGGCCAATTGTGTGGCTTCGAGCAAAACGGCCATCTGCTTGGAGCGATCACGCACCTCGATCACATCCCCTTCAGACACGCGGTAAGAGGCAATGTTCACTTTCTTGCCGTTCACCCGCACGTGGCCGTGGTTTACAAATTGGCGGGCTGCAAAGACTGTCGCCACGAATTTGGCGCGGTAAACAACAGCATCCAACCGACGCTCCAGAAGGCCGATCAACTGCTCACCCGTGTCGCCTTTGAGACGCTCAGCTTCGGCATAGATGCGGCGGAATTGCTTCTCGGTCAAATCGCCGTAGTAGCCTTTCAGCTTTTGCTTTGCGCGCAGCTGTGTGCCGAAATCCGACAGTTTGCCTTTGCGGCGCTGACCGTGCTGGCCGGGGCCATATTCACGACGATTGACAGGTGATTTAGGACGACCCCAGATGTTTTCGCCCATCCGGCGGTCAATTTTGTATTTGGCAGCGGTACGTTTTGTCACCGGCTGATCTCCTTCGATAAAGTCGAAGCCCAACATGGGCCACTATGAAGGGCGTTGTCCTTTGGGCGAACCCCGACAGGCATCCCCTTGCGGGGGCCACCAACACCAATGGGGCGCGGATGCCAGTCCTACATGGCGATGTCAAGGCCAAAGAGGAACGCCTTGCGACGTTCCTCTGTCATCCATGGCTCTGATGAGCCTATGGGACGTGCGGGCACTGCGTCCACGTCTCTGTGAGATCCTAAAATCCCATTGGTGGCGTCTGTCCCGGCCAGATTACTGCTCAGTCTTGCGCTGCTTGCTTACAGTCGTAACAGAGGTGATTCGCCTTGTGAATCCCTCTTGTGGATTTTTTCCAGCGCCCACAAAGCAGAGATTTAGGATGACTTACGCTTCGGCTTGCCAGGATCAAACTTATGCTTATCCGGGCGGGCGCTTGGCTTGCCCCCTTTGGGCTTGCCCGCGCCTGCTTTTGCTGCCGGCTTTGAGCCGGGCTTGCCACCCGATTTTCCCACAGAGGGTTTGCCCCCGCCCGGTTTCCCGCTTCCAGTTTTTTTCTTAAAACTCTCAACTACCCCGTCGGGGCGGCTTTGCGCTGCGGTTTTTGATTTAAATTTTGGTTTGCCGTCACCCGTTTTGGGCTTACGCGTTTTGGGTGATGGCGCATCGTTCCAATCTATCGGTCCGCTGGGCTTTTCGATCGGCCGTTTTTTATCTGCCCGAGGTTTTGGCGCGCTGGATCGCTCATAGGGCACATCAGCCGGTGGCGCTTTAAGTTCGCTCACAACCGCATCATCTTCAACGGTCATATTCGGGCCCAAGGCTTTCTTGAACCCCTCAACACTGGAGAGTTTAACTTCAAAGAATGAGGCATCGGGATGAATTTTGATTGCGCCAATATCATGTTTGGTCAACCCACCGGCGTTACAAATCATCGGCAGAAGACGACCGGGCAATGTGCCAGAGGCACGGCCACCGGGAATGGAGAACCAGACAGTTGGGCCAAAATCTGCAACTCTGCGTGGCTTGGCCTCTTTGGCCTCGCGCGCATCCACCGCTAAGAGCTCTTCGGGGGCCGATTGCTTGGCCGTATAGACCCGCAAAAACGCCGCGGCCACCTGGGCTGGGGAGAAATGGGACAAAAGCTCATCAACCGCCACCTGATCGGTTGCTGAAATTTCCTCATGCCAGGCGGGATCTTCCAAAAGCCGGGCCCGATCCTTTGCGGTCACCTCTTCGGCGGAGGGCGGCACGGTCCATTCCGCTTTCACCTTCGCACCTTGCAAAATGCGCTCGGCCTTGCGGCGCACGGAGGGTGGCACAATCAGTGCAGAAATCCCTTTGCGCCCGGCCCGGCCCGTACGGCCTGACCGATGCATCAAAGTTTCAAAATTGCTCGGCAATTCCGCATGCACCACCAAATCCAAATTCGGAAGGTCAATCCCCCGCGCCGCCACATCGGTGGCCACACAGATCCGCGCCCGGCCATCTCGCATGGCCTGCAAGGCATGAGAGCGTTCCGCCTGGCTCAATTCCCCCGAAAGGCTGACCACAGAAAAACCACGGTTCGACAGGCGCGTGGTCAAACGATTGACCATGACCCGCGTATTGGCAAAGACCAAAGCATTTGGGGCTTCATAAAAGCGCAAGACGTTGATGATTGCATTTTCCATATCCCGCGCTGCCACGTTTAAGGCGCGGTACTCGATATCCGTGTGCTGGGACTTCTCCGCAACGGTCGACACGCGCTGTGCGTCTCTTTGGTAGGATTTTGCCAAAGTGGCGATGGATTTTGGTACAGTGGCGGAAAACATCAAAGTGCGGCGCATCTCAGGCGCGTGACCAAGGATGAACTCCAGATCTTCCTTGAAGCCCAAGTCGAGCATTTCATCCGCCTCATCGAGCACCACCGCCCGCAGCTCAGATAAATCAATCGACCCGCGCATGATGTGATCGCGCAGACGCCCTGGCGTGGCCACAACAATATGCGCCCCGCGGGCCAAAGCCCGGCGCTCATCGCGCATATCCATACCGCCCACGCAAGAGGCCATTGTCACCTGCGCTTCGCCATAAAGCCATTGCAGCTCGCGCTTGACTTGCAAGGCCAGCTCACGGGTTGGGGCAATGACCAAAGCCAAAGGGTGCGACGCGCGGTCAAACACCTCATTGCTTCCCAAAAGACTATCGCCAATGGCCAGACCAAAGCCGACCGTCTTACCAGATCCGGTTTGCGCCGAGACCAGCAGGTCCGCCTGTGCCAGTTCTGGCGCGGTGACGGCCAATTGAACGGGAGTCAAAGTGTCGTAGCCGCGCTTTTTCAGCGCGTCAGCTAGAGCTTGTTTCACGAGAATATCTTCCTATGTCATGCGGGCGCTGCAGCCCCCCATGGACCGACCAACCCCAATTGGGCGCCTCAGCGGCACCTCAATAGAGCGCGGATAGGCGTTTTTGCATCGGAAGTATAGGGCAGGCGCAAATTTAGGAGCCCGCAGCCCCGCCGCGCCGCCTGCGGCGCTTATGCGCCGCAAATAGTAAGGGGGCGAGAAACCGGCGATAGATCACAGAGGAGACGGCCTTGATGGGTTTGAAATTGACAATCGGCGCCAAGATCCAAAAATAAGGCAGTTGGCGCCAAATCGCCACAAAGGCCTCGACCCCGACTGAGATCTGCGCGCCGCGCCGGACGTGCAGCTGTTTGGCCGCTTGATCTTCACTGAGGCCCCAATCTGCGGCCGTTTGCGCAGTAATTTCAACATAGGCCAAATCATCGCCGGAGAGGCGTTTGTAATGCTCTATCTCCCGACGACAAATCGGGCATTCAGCATTATAAAGAACTTCTAGTTGGGCCATGGGTCTCTGCTCGCTCGTTACACTCCGCTCATGTCAAATAGGGCATCGCACGAGCAGGTCCAGCGGCAACAAAGAGCCGACCTCGCGAAAGATCCGCAGGCCGGGCCTGTTCAATTCAGCCGCATTTCGAATAGCCGCAGCTGCCGCAGGTCATGCAGCCTTCGACCATACGCAGATCAAATTGCCCGCAGCTTGAACAGGCGGCGCCCCGAGATTGCTCTAGATTCACCACTTCGGCTTGCGGGTCAGATTTGAGCCCCATGCCTTCACCGGACAAAAAGCCCGTGACCACCATGTGATGCTCGATCACCCCGCCGATAGCGGCCAGAATCGAAGGGATATATTTCCCGTCCACCCAAGCGCCGCCTCGCGGGTCGAAAACCGCTTTCAACTCTTCCACCACAAAGCTCACGTCACCGCCGCGCCGGAACACTGCCGAGATCATCCGCGTGAGCGCCACGGTCCAGGCGAAATGCTCCATATTCTTGGAATTGATGAACACTTCAAACGGCCGGCGATGCCCGTTGAGCAGCAGATCATTCACCGTGATGTAAAGCGCATGCTCGCTGTCTGGCCATTTCACCTTATAGGTTTGCCCTTCCAGCGCCTCGGGGCGGCTCAAAGGCTCGCTGATATAGACCACATCGGCGCCTGTATCGGCCTCGGGCGCTTTTTCGCCCTCCTCTGACACAGATAAAACAGATCCTGTGACCGCATTGGGCCGATAGGTGGTGCAGCCTTTGCAGCCTTGATCCCAAGCGGCCATGTAAACGTCTTTGAAAGCCTCAAAGCTGATATCTTCGGGGCAGTTGATCGTTTTAGATATCGAGCTGTCGATCCATTTCTGCGCCGCAGCCTGCATCCGGACATGCTCAAGAGGCTCCAGGGTTTGCGCATTGACGAAATAATCGGGAAGCTCTGCGTCGCCCATCTTGTCACGCCACATTTGCACGGCATAGTCGATCACTTCTTCTTCGGTGCGCGTGCCATCTTTTTGCAGAACTTTGCGCGTGTAGGCATAGGCAAAGACCGGCTCAATCCCAGAAGACACATTGCCGGCGTAAAGGCTGATCGTGCCGGTCGGCGCGATGCTGGTCAGAAGTGCGTTGCGAATGCCATGCTTGGCAATGGCATCGCGCACATCAGCGTCCATCTGCTCCATCGCGCCACTGGCCAAATAGCCCTCAGCGTCAAACAGCGCAAACGCCCCCTTTTCTTTTGCCAAATCAACAGAGGCCAAATAGGCCGCACGGGCAATTTGATGCATCCAGGCCTCAGTCTGCGCCGCCGCTTCTACGGATCCATAACGCAGCCCAACCATGAGCAAAGCATCGGCCAGCCCGGTCACCCCAAGGCCAATCCGGCGCTTAGCCTCAGCCTCGCGCTGTTGCGCCTCCAGTGGGAAACGGCTGGCATCCACCACATTATCCATCATCCGAACTGCGGTTGCGACCAAATCGGACAAGACCGCCTCATCCAGCTTGGCCTGAGCACCAAAAGGATCAGAGACCAAACGCGCCATATTGATCGATCCCAGCAGACAGGCACCATAGGGCGGCAAGGGTTGCTCACCGCAAGGATTGGTGGCCGCGATGGTTTCGCAATAATTGAGGTTATTGGCCTGATTGATCCGATCGATAAAGATCACACCTGGTTCGGCGAACTCAAAGGTGGAATTCATGATTTGATCCCAAAGTTCCACCGCCCGCAGACTGTGATAGACCTCCCCCTCAAAAACCAAATCCCAAGGCTCATCGGCCTTGACCGCCGCCATAAAGGCATCCGTGACCAAAACCGAGACATTAAACATCCGCAAACGCGCAGGATCGCGTTTTGCGGTAATAAAATCCAAAATATCCGGGTGATCACAGCGCATAGTCGCCATCATCGCGCCGCGCCGGCTGCCTGCCGACATAATCGTGCGGCACATAGCATCCCAAACATCCATAAAGGAGAGGGGGCCCGAGGCATCCGCAGCAACGCCCTTCACCTTTGCCCCTTTGGGACGAATGGTCGAGAAATCATATCCGATGCCGCCGCCTTGCTGCATGGTCAGCGCGGCCTCTTTCAACATATCAAAAATCCCGCCCATACTGTCGGGAATTGTGCCCATGACAAAGCAATTGAACAAAGTCACACTCCGCTCTGTGCCAGCCCCAGCAGTGATGCGCCCGGCCGGCAAAAATTTGAAATCGGCCAAAACGTCGTAGAACTTCGGCTCCCATTCGGCGGGCGCGGTTTCGACCGCGGCCAAGGCACGCGCGATGCGCTGCCAGCTGTCTTCGACGGTCTTATCGATGGGCGTACCATCAGCTTGTTTGAAGCGGTATTTCATATCCCAGATTTGTTCGGCGATTGGAGCTGCAAAGCGTGTCATGAACCGTTCCATATATAAGCGCAAAGAGAAGGTTTGAAACTAGCCCTCACGGGTTCAAAGGTCAACTTGTATCCCGGGCTCGAATCTGATCTTTTGCAGTTGATACACAATATATAGGGTGACGAGTTGCCGAAACACATAAACTTAGTAAAGCTCAGCGTGGGCACGGAGTCGATTGAGGGGCTGCGCGCATGGCAGTCCAGCCCCATGGCGCAGACCCGCGATGGCCTGCCGCGCCATGTCACCCGCATGTGGCCCAAACGCGGTGAAGAGCTGCTCGCAGGCGGTTCAATCTATTGGATTATCAAGGGTGCAATTTTGTGTCGCCAAAAGCTGATCCGCCTCGATGAGGCCATAGGTTCAGACGGCATTCGCCGCTGTGCGATTGTCACAGATCCAGAGCTGATCGCTGTGGCCGCAACGCCCAAGCGGGCTTTTCAAGGCTGGCGCTACCTGCAACCAAATGACGCGCCCCCAGATTTGGCCAAAGCGCGCCCCAGTGATGACGCGCTGCCGGCCGAGATGCAGGCGGCTTTGGCCTCTATCGGTATTTTATGACCGCTATTGAGCGCCAATTTTCCGGATCAAAGGCCCGCAGTCGCCGCCAGCGCTGCGCGATTTCCAGAGGGTCGCTTGAGATTTCAAGACCAAACCATCCTCCAAAATCCGCAGGTGATTGGCCGCAATCGTAGCGCCAGTGCTGGTGATATCTGCAATGGCTTCGGCGGTCTCATTCTTCACGGCCCCTTCAGTCGCGCCCTGACTGTCCACCAATTGGTAATCGGCCACACCCTGCAGGGTCAAAAACTGGCGCACCAAACGGTGATATTTGGTGGCAATCCGCAAGCGAAAGCCATGGTCAGCGCGGAACCGAGCCGCAACCGCATCAAGATCGTGCAGACAGGTCACATCACGCCAGCAGGCTGGCACGGCAATAATGAGATCGGCAAAGCCAAAGCCCATCTGGGCGACAGGCGCGACTGCATCTGCCCAATTGGCCAGTTTCTCATGAACCAAATCCGTACCGGTCACCCCAAGGTGAATGCGGCCAGCGGCCAATTCGCGCGGGATCTCTCCGGCAGAGAGCAACACAAGCTCAACCCCATCAACCCCCTCAACCCGGCCGACATATTCGCGATCCGAGCCAGATTTCGACAGCTGAACACCCCGCTCTGCGAACCATTCAAACGTCTCTTTCATCAACCGCCCCTTGGAGGGCACGCCAAGCTTTATCATGATGCGCTCCCCGCCTCAGCCCGCAGGCTGTATTCAGGCCGAATAATGCCCCCGACCGCCGGCACCGCCCGCCCCTGTCCTAGCACGCGGGTCAAAGCATCATAGCGCCCACCGGAGGCGATGGCGGGCCAGCCGGGCTCTGCGGCATAAAAGCCGAACACAAACCCATCGTAATATTCCATGGCCGTTAGCCCATAGGCCGCCTCAAACCCGATCTGCGCCACATCCACCCCAGCCGCATCCAGCGCTTTGATCCGGGCGGCCATATGCGCCACCGCAGGGCCAATCGAGGGCAAACGGCGGGTGAGCGCTTGTAAAAGCTCCAAAGCCTCCGGCAATTTGCCCCGGATAGACAAAAGATCGGTCAAAGCCTCAATCTCAGCGGGCGGAATGGGCGGCGCTGCGGCCTCCTCTTGCAGTTGCGCCAATCGCTCCTGCACATCCTGAGCGCTGCGCAGACCAATCTGCTGCCCGCCTGCCCCCAAAACTTTCGGTGCGACAGGCTGCGAAAACCGCGCCAGCAAGGACTGAAACCGCAAAGGCCGCCAAATGTGACGCCGCAACGCCGCCTTTCGCGCATCCGAAGTGGTCAGCCCGTCAATTGCCGCCCGCAAAAGCCCGACATCCCCCGTTGAGGCAGTCAGACCCAGGGGCGCAAGAATGCGGTGAAACAGTCCGAAGACTTCGGCCTCAATCGCCTCAGGCGCGCTGCGGTCAAACACTTCATAACCCACCTGCTCGCTCTGCGCCGCGCGGCCAGTCGCGCTGTCTTGATGGCGAAACACCGGCCCGGCATATGTATATCGGGCAGGCTCGGCGCTCACGGCCATATGGCGTTGAACCACCGGAACGGTAAAATCTGGCCGCAGCATCTGCTCACCGCGCAAAGGATCTGAGGTCACATAGGCCCGTGCACGGATATCTTCACCATAGAGGTCCAGCAACACATCGGCCGGTTGCAGAATATCGGCCTCCACTCGTACCGCGCCAGTAGCCTCAAAGACCCCCAAAAGGCGTGCAGTCTCTGCACGAAGCTGGCTCATTGTGCCGCGCCCTGTGCCGCCAGCATCTCACGCACCTTTTCCACAAGCTGCGCGCGGGGCGCTTCAATTTGACTTGGCCGAGCCTTCCATTCTTCTAAGCTGGCCTCTTTGGCCAATTGCGCGCCCAGGATCAAATCCTTAATCTGCACAATCCCAGCCGCTTGCTCATCACCGCCCTCGATGATGGCGATGGGGCTGTTGCGATTGTCTGCATATTTCAGCTGATTGCCAAAATTCTTGGGATTGCCGAGATAAACTTCGGCGCGAATTCCCGCGGCGCGTAATTGCGTTGCCATCGCCTGATAGTCGCCCATACGCGCCCTGTCCATCACAGTGATGACCACGGGACCGGACTGCGCGCTTTGCAATTGCCCCTTCATCCGCAGCGCCGCCAAGAGGCGGTCGACCCCAATGGAAACACCTGTTGCTGGCACTTCTTGCCCGGTGAAACGCTTGACCAAATCGTCATAACGCCCGCCCCCTGCAACCGAACCAAATTGCCTGGGCCGGCCCTTTTCATCCTTGATTTCAAAGGTCAATTCTGCCTCATAGACCGGACCCGTGTAATAGCCCAACCCGCGCACAACCGACGGGTCTAGCACGATGCGATCCGCGCCATAGCCCTGGCTTGTGACCAGTTCCGAGATCTGTTGCAGCTCATCGACGCCGGCTTCACCTATGGCCGAGCCTGTGACCAGGCGGCGTAAATTGCTCAAGGTGTCCGCAGGGGTGGCGCCCAGTGCCTGCATGAACCCCATGACCACCTCAGCTTGCTCTGCGGCAAGCCCAGCACCTTGGGTGAAATCGCCGCTGTCATCTTTGCGGCCCGCGCCCAGCAGCGCCCGCACACCCTCGAGCCCCAAACGATCCAGCTTGTCGATCGCCCGAAGCACAATCCCGCGCTCGTCGGCAAATTTTTCAGGATCCGAAGGGTCCAAAATACCGGCCACTTCCATCACACCATTGAGCACTTTGCGATTGTTCACCCGGATGATGTAATCGCCGCGGGCAATGCCCACTTTTTCCAACGTGTCAGAAAGCATCGTGCAAATCTCTGCATCAGCGGCCATGCTGGCCGATCCGACCGTATCCGCATCACATTGATAAAACTGACGAAACCGACCAGGCCCCGGTTTTTCATTGCGCCAAACCGGCCCCATGGCAAAGCGGCGATAGGGGCTGGGCAGCTCATTGCGGTGTTGGGCATAGACCCGCGCCAGGGGCGCTGTCAAATCATAACGCAGCGCCAGCCAATCGTCATCCTCTTGCCAGGCAAAGACACCTTCATTCGGGCGATCCACATCGGGCAGAAATTTACCCAAAGCCTCCACTGTTTCCACAGCGCTGCTTTCCAGCTGCTCAAACCCATAAAGATGATACACATCCGCTATGCGCCGCAGCATCTCCGCCCGCTCGGACACATCTGCGCCAAAGTAATCGCGAAACCCTTTCGGCGGCAGCGCCTTTGGTTTGGGTGCTTTTTTCTGTTTGGCCATGATCAACCCCTATGTCTTGGCCTGCATTTAACCGCCCCAGCGCCGGGGGGCAACATGCGAGTTGACCTGCGCCGTGACCTGGCCCGCAAAAAGATGCTTGATCCAAGAGGTGAGATCGCGCACATGGCAGGCATGACACAAGCACTTGAAGAACAAATCGCCCATCTGACTCGCACTGTCGAAGAGCTCTCCGACGTTGTCGCCAAACAGGATGCGGAGTTGCGCCGCCTGACGGGGATTGTCGATCTTTTGGCCCAGCGCGCGCGGGATCGTGAGGCCGATGGCGGCGGTGGCGTCATTCTTGGTGATGAACGCCCACCACATTATTGAGGCCCAAAATTATTGAGGCCCAAGCCCCCGGCAGCGCTCTATAAATCTTCCACCATCAATACGCCTTCAAGGCTTTTCAAAGCACCTTTGATTTGCGGCGTTACGGGGAAGTTTTGGCCGAGGTCCATGTCAACCTCTCCGGGCAGGCTGTCATCGAGTAGACAAAAGGAAATCGGACCCTTGGCGCCCAGCTTGGTGGCGCGCGCCGCCTCTCGCAGAACCGTGGCGACAGGCTCAATCGCAAGGGGCGTATCTAGATAGATCCGCAAGCCAGCACCGCCCGCCTGGGCCACCGCCCCATCCATGGGTTGTACCGAGCGGCACAGCAATTTCAGCTGC
>Ga0222719_10000798_pt1 | contig 31410 bp, 34 predicted proteins | sample C33_34DmetaG_FD_165039 | JGI IMG/M metagenome (GOLD analysis project Ga0222719, IMG submission 165039) | Estuarine water microbial communities from San Francisco Bay, California, United States - C33_34D | ecosystem: Environmental > Aquatic > Marine > Unclassified | place: USA: California... | reverse complement strand
AACCTGAGAAACAAAATTTTTTGGCCATGGAAAACGTAAATTAAATTTTGATAAATATACTTTCTTTATACTCTCATTAATTATAAATTCTTCTAAACCTCTTTTAACTGTTTCTACCTCTGGTAACTCTGGCATTTTAATTTTAACTCCATGATGGTAAAAATAAAAACTTAAGTTTATGTTCTCTTAGAAAGGTTAATATTGCAATGAAAGAAAGTAATTTTGGTTTTAAAAAATACAATGAAGAAGAACATTCATCTAAAGTAAGGGAGGTCTTTAATAAGGTTGCTAATAAATATGACCTCATGAATGATGTAATGTCTCTTGGCATGCAAAGGTTATGGAAACAAAATTTTATAGAGTCTATAAATTTTAATGAAAATGAAAATTTAACCTTTATAGACCTGGCTGGCGGTACTGGTGATATAGCTAAAAGAATTTTATCAAAATATAAAAAAGAAATAAAGGTTAAGGTAGTTGATATTAATCAAGAAATGCTTATTGAAGGTAAAAATTCATTCAAAAAATCTGATAATGTAGATTTTATTTGTTCGTCAGGTGAATCAATTTCCATAGTCGATAATTACGCAGATGTTGTTACAATTTCTTTTGGAATAAGAAATATGACCGATAGAGAAAAATGCTTAGAAGAATGTTATCGAATACTCAAACCAGGTGGAATTTTTGCTTGTTTAGAGTTTTCTTTACCAAAAGATATATTATTAAGGAACCTATATGATGCTTGGTCATATGGGGTAATTCCAAAATTTGGAAAATTAATAGTAGGCGAAAAAGAGCCTTATGAATATTTAGTTGATAGTATAAGAACTTTTCCTTCAAATGAAGATTTTAACGAAATGATAAGAAATGCTGGATTTATAAATACATCAATTCGTCAATTAACAGGTAATATAGTTTGTATTTATAGGGGGGAGAAAGAATAGCTTGTCTTCCATTTTTAAAATAACACGTCTTTTAAAAGGTTTCCTTATTCTTTCAACACAAAAGGGCTTAATTCCTGAAGAAATAATAGAAAGTTTACCAAAAGCAATAAGGGTTTTTTTAAAATTTTTAATTAAAAAAAATAATTATAATTTATCCGAATCTCTTCAAAAATTAGGTCCTACATGGATAAAAATGGGACAATTCTTATCTACAAGGCCTGATATTATTGGAAAAGAACTTTCTGATCAGTTAAGGGAGTTGCAAGATAGCCTGCCGCCTTTTGAAAAAAGATATGTGGAAGAGTTTCTAACTCTATCATTTGGGAAAGATTATAAAAAAATTTTTGTTGAAATAAATAAACCAATTGCTGCTGCCTCTATAGCACAAGTCCACAAAGCACAAATCAGTATTGAAGGTGAAAAAAAATATGTTGCATTAAAAATTTTGAGGCCCAATATCTTAAATAAAATAAAAAAAGATCTAGGAGATTTTTATTATGCTGCTAAATTTTTAGAAAAGATATCAAGTGAAGCAAGAAGGTTAAGAGTCATTGAGATTGTAAGGACTTTAGAAGAGAGCCTATTTATGGAGGTAGATCTGAGGCTTGAGGGAGCAGCTCAATCAGAAATTATTGAAAATACTCAAAATGATGATTTTATTGAAGTACCAAAAATTTATTGGGAATTGACAACTAAAAATATCCTTACAACTGAATGGGTGGACGCTTACTCATCAAAAGATATTAAAAAAATTAAAGCAAAAAAATTAGATTTTCAAAACATTGCCGAAAATATTATGAAATCATTTTTAGTTTTAGCTATTAGAGATGGTTTTTTTCATGCAGATATGCACCAGGGAAATCTATTTATAAAAGATGACTCCAAAGTTATTCCAGTTGATTTTGGTATAATGGGAAGATTAAGTATTGATAGCAGAAGATATCTATTAGAAATTTTAAGTGGATTTATAAATAGAGATTATAAAAAAATAGCAGATATTCATTTTGAGGCAGGTTATGTACCAAATAATCAAGATAAAGACAAATTCGCGCAAGCATTAAGGTCGATTGGTGAGCCAATACTCGGACAAGATTCTGATAAAATATCGATGGGACATCTTTTATCTCAGCTTTTTGAAATCACCAATCAATTTGAAATGAAAACACAACCTCAACTCTTATTACTTCAAAAAACTATGGTTGTAACAGAAGGGGTAGCAAGAGAGTTTAACCCAAAATTAAATATTTGGAGTCTTTCAGAGCCAATTTTAAATAATTTAGAAAATATTAAATTAAAGGCATTCTCAAAAATACCTTTTAATAAAAGAAAAGATAGTCCTAGCCCCAAAGAAATATATTTATCAATTATTAATGAAATAGAGAAAACAAAAAAAGATTTTAAAAAAATAAAAAGTGCATTTGGAGAAGAAGGACTTAAAATAGATGAAAATAGTATTATGCAAATAAAAAAAGACAATAATGCTGGAATATTGTCTTCAAGGTATGTCTTAATAATATTAGCAGTTATTGCTATTATCTTATTGATTAATTTGTAAATATTATAGGAATCTATTAACACAAAGTCATATATTAATAGCTTTTTCAAACCTTTTGAGATAAAGAAATATTCATGAAAAAAATTTTATTAATAGTAAGCGGAGGAATTGCAGCATACAGATCCCTTGATCTTATTAGAGAGATCAAAAGAAGGGGGGATGATGTTACCTGCGTTCTAACTAAAAGTGCTACAAAATTTGTTCAACCTTTATCCTTTGCATCTTTATCTCAAAATAAAGTTTATACAGATCTATTTGATATAGAAAATGAAAGCAAAATTGGACATATAAAATTATCCAGAGATGCTGACTTGATTGTTCTAGCTCCTGCGACTGCAAATATACTTGCAAAAATGGTTCATGGAATTTCTGATAGTTTAGCAACATCAATTTTATTAGCAAATAATAAACCTTTGTTAATAGCTCCATCAATGAATGTAAAAATGTGGAATAATCCAGCTACTATTAAAAATATAAAATCTTTAAAGAATGACGGTCATGTTTTTGTAGGGCCTGATGATGGCGAAATGGCATGTGGAGAAGTTGGTTCTGGTAAAATGTCAAAAGTTGAAGAAATATATAAAGAAATTAGCTATTTAATTAATTCGGCTCCGCTTAAGGGTAAAAAAGCTTTGGTTACATCAGGGCCCACTATTGAGCCAATAGATCCAGTTCGTTTCATATCTAACAGATCTTCAGGCAAACAAGGACATGCAATAGCTTCACTTTTAAGCAAGCTTGGGGCCGAAACTCACTTAATAACTGGACCTGTTAATATACCTTATCCAGACAACATTAAAGTTACAGAAATAAATACTGCCGATGAAATGCTTAAGGCTTGCATGAATTCTTTACCTGTAGATATTTCTATATTTGCGGCAGCTGTTTCAGATTGGAAAGTTGTAAATCAATCCTCAAAAAAGATAAAAAAATCAGAAAACAAAAATAATGATATGAATATACTATTAGAGCAAAATCCTGATATTCTTAAGACCATAAGTGAAAATAATAAAAATAGACCTGAATTAGTTGTTGGATTTACTCTTGAAACAGAAAATCTTATTAAATCAGCGAAAAGTAAAATGGTTAAAAAATCATGCGATTGGATAATCGCAAATAATCATATTCAAAATAATGAAAGCGTTTTTGATAATGATATGAATGAAGTTTCATTTCTGACAAATAATCTAGAAGAAAACTGGGGTCTAATCAGTAAAAAAAATGTTGCTGAAAAATTATGCAGTAAAATAATTCATTACTTTGATAGTGCAGCATGAGAAATCTAGAGGTCAAAGTCCTAGAAAATGGTTTTGGTCTTCCTCTTCCAAAATATGAAACTGAAGGTGCCGCCGGTTTAGATCTTTTCGCAGCCACAAAAGAAAATAAAAAAATATTAATTGCCCCAAACAGTGCAGAAATGATCCCGACTGGGATCGCTATAGCAGTTCCTTCTGGATACGAAGCTCAAATTAGGCCTCGCTCAGGTTTAGCTGTAAAAAATGGCATTACAGTTCTAAATTCACCAGGTACAATTGATAGTGACTACAGAGGAGAAATTCTAGTAATACTGATAAATCATAGTAAAAAAGATTTTGAAGTTGTAAGGGGAATGAGAATTGCTCAAATGGTAATTTCAAAAATTGAACAATTTAATCTTATCTCTGTTGATGAACTAAATACAACTGATAGAGGTAAAGATGGATTTGGATCAACAGGAATTTCAACAAGAAAAGATGAAGAATAATTCTGTAGAAAGATATTCAAATCATTTAATGCTAAAAGAAATTGGTGGTTATGGACAAAAATTATTAAAAGAATCTAAAGTCTTGATTGTGGGCTTAGGTGGTCTTGGTTGCCCAGTCCTTCAATATGCTGCAGGGTCAGGTATAGGTACAATTGGATTAATTGATAATGATGATATAGAAATATCAAACCTTCATAGACAAACAATCTTTTCAATAAATGACATTGGAAAACCTAAAGTTGAAATCGCTGAAAAATTCTCAAACTTTATTAACCCTGAAACAAAAACTATCATTTATAAAGATACATTAAATAAAAAAAATGCCAAAAAAATTATCAAAGATTATGATTTCATAGTTGATTGTACTGATAATAATTCAAGCAAATTAATAATAAATGATGAATGTTTCAATAATAGTAAACCATTAATATATGCGTCTGTTTCTGGATTTTTTGGACAAGTTTCAACATTTAAATCCTATGAAAAAGATAAAAACAATATCCCATATCCTTCTTACAGGTGCCTGAAAATACAAGAAACTAATGAGAATGATTGTGATCATATTGGTGTATTAGGTTCAATAGCAGGAGTAATTGGCTCATTACAGGCTACAGAATTAATTAAGCAAATTACTAATAATGATGACAACTTGATTGGGAAGCTTTTAATTTTTGATGGACTAACAAATAATATAAGAATAATAAGGATAAATTGGGACGCAAAAAATATACTTAACGGAACAGGTTAATAAAATATGAAAAGCTGTATTTTATTTATGTTGTTTACTCTTTTTCTTATAGTAAATAATCAAACTGCTTATGCTAACAAAGATAGCTCTTCTTGGGCTTCTCTAAAATATAATAAAACTTATCTTAGAACTGGTCCATCAAAAGATAACAAGGTCATTTGGGTTTATAAAAGAAAAGGGCTGCCCTTAAAGATATTAAGAAAAAAAAATGAATGGAATGAGGTATTGCTTCCATCCAATCAAAGGGGTTGGATTAATTCAAGTCAAATATCAAAGAAAAGGACCATAATTATTCAAAATAATAAAAGCTTTTCTGAGATGGCTTTATCAAAAAATAAACAGATAATGATGAAAGATAAAAATTCAAAAATTATAGCTTATTTACAAGAAGGGGTAATTGCCAACCTTCATGAATGTAAAAAAGATTTCTGTGAAATTGAAGTGAAAGTAAAAAAAGAAAAATACTTTTTTAAAAACTCATATAGATTATCAGGGTATATAAAAAAGGAGTTCCTCTGGGGAGTTAAATAAGTAAATCTTCTTTAAGATTAATAATACTTTCATCGCTTAGAATTGTAAAATGACTGTAATTTTTATGCTCAATTCCTAAAAATATTTTAGACTCATTTTTATGAAAATTTTTTATTTGATCTTTATTAAAATCAAAATGTAAAAAATGTACCGAGGAAGTTTTTCCTTTTGAATTTGTCCTATCAATATCAGACTCGAATCTAGCTTTAATCTTATCTTCGCCAATACCCATATAAATAAAATCTTCTACATTACCAATAGAGGATAGGAAGTTATGCCGTATTTTTTCATCATTAATTTCAAACATTAAAGTTGTTACTAGATCAGAACCTTGTGGTATTAAGGGGTTATAAGCAACAAGCTCATCTTCTAATTGACCTTCTAAAGCTCCCTCTACAAAAAGCATTTCTTGAATTTGATATAGCATTGTCTTGTAGGACTCAAAATAAAAAGTTGCGAATGGTCCAACACTAATACGTCTATTTTTTTTATAAGCTACAAGGTCTTTTCTTCTTTCTGCCCTTACCCCTCTATACTCTTCATTTGATAGAACATCTTTTTTTTCAATCTTTATCATTATTCACTCATTTCATCTTTCTTTAAAAAACCATAAGATACGGCCATTAATTCTATTGGGTGTCCAGATTTTATTTGACTTTTTTCATTACCTTTAACATCCTCTTTAGTAATTTGAGATAAGTGTTTTGATGCTAATGGGCAGCTCGATATAACAAATGATGGATCTGCTTTTGCAACCTGTCGTGCAGCAGGTTTTCCAACTTTTCTCGCTAAATCATGAGTTGGCGTAAGAACCCCGAAAGTCCCTCCATGCCCTGAACATCTCTCAACTATGGAAATATCAGCATCAGGTATCAGTTTAAGAAGCTCATTAGATTTTGCACCCATATTCTGAGCCCTTGAATGACAAGCTAAGTGAAGCGATATTCCTCCATCAACCGGTTTCATTCCATCAATTAATCCTTCATTTTTTGAAATATCAACAATATACTCGTCTATATCATAGGTATTTTCAGATAATAACTTTACAGACTTATTCTCTGGTAAAATTAAGGGCCACTCATATTTCATCATTAATGCACACGATGATGTTAAGGTAACAACATCATATCCATCCTCAATAAAATCAATAAAACTTTCTGAAATTCTTTGAGCCGAAACAGAAACTTTTTCAATATTACCTTGCTCTAAAAGAGGCATACCACAACACTCAGGGTAATGAACTTTAATTTCTACACCTTGAGCAGCTAAAACAGCTAAAGAAGCTTCGGCGATTTCTGTTCTATTAAAATTTGCAAAACATGATGTATAAACAACAACTTTACGTTTTTTTGCTTTTCCATCAACATTTATCGGGGGTATATGAATCTTTTTCATATCGAATTTAGGAAGAATAACTTTATAATCTATACCTATTAAATAATTTAAAATACGGCGAAAAATTTTGTTATTAATATTTGTAAAGAAATTTAATACAAACCCAAATCTTTTTCCAAGCTTTCCGTTTCTATCAGTTTGAGCTAGTTGATTCTGAAAAAACGGTGGCTGTCCTTTTTTTTCAACTTCAACAGCCCTGGCCCTCAACATTAGATGAGGAAAATCTATATTAAACTCATGAGGCGGTACGTAAGGACATTTAGTTAAAAAACACATATCACATAAAGTACAAGAGTCAGCAATCTTAGGGAAGGCATCGCTGCTGACAGTATCTAGTTCACCACTTTCAGATTCATCAATCAAGTCAAAAAGCTGAGGGAAACTATCACATAAATTAAAGCATCTCCTGCAACCATGACATATATCAAAAACTCTTCTTAATTCATCATCAAGAGATAATTGATCCCAGAAATCTTCTTCACGCCAAGGAATAGGATGACGAATAGGGGCTTGAGTAGAACCTTCCATTTTACCTTTTTTTACCTTTTTATTGTGGGCGATAAATTTATATCGCCCAATTATTTTTAGATTAATTAACCTTCAAGGTTATCTAAAGCTTTTTGAAATCTACCTGCATGGCTTTTTTCTGCTTTTGCTAAAGTCTCAAACCAATCTGCAATTTCGTCAAAACCCTCATCACGAGCAGTTTTTGCCATACCTGGATACATATCTGTGTATTCGTGCGTTTCACCTTGTATAGCTGCATTTAGATTTTGGTCTGTTGAACCAATTGGTTCACCAGTAGCTGGATCACCAACTTCTTCAAGAAATTCGAGATGGCCGTGAGCATGGCCAGTTTCACCTTCTGCAGTCGATCTAAAAACTGTTGCTACATCATTATAGCCTTCAACATCAGCTTTTTGAGCAAAATACAAATACCTTCTATTTGCTTGGCTCTCACCAGAAAATGCAGCTTTTAAATTTTCTTCTGTTTTACTTCCAGATAAAGACATATTTTTTCTCCTTATATATAAATAACTAACAATTGTATTTAGAATAGTTCTAAAACCAAGTCAAGATAATTTAGAATAATTCTAAACTAGTAATAATAATAATTAGAACTATTCTAAAATATTGCGTATGCACCATCTACTACAAATGAATCTCCAGAATGATATGATGAAGAATCAGATGCCAAGTATACTGCTATTCCTGAAAAATCCTCAGGTTCTCCCCATCTTCTCATAGGTACTCTAGAAATAACCTTATCAGTAAATTTTTGACTATTCTGACTGACCTCAGTCATATCAGTGGCAATCCAACCTGGAACTAAGGTATTTGCTCTTATACTGTACCTAGCATGCTCAACAGCGATGCCCTTTATCATTGCCTTAATACCTCCTTTAGAGGCGGAATAAGGTTGTGTTTTTGCTGCACCCTCTATTCCAGCAAGACTGGCTACCCCAACTAAAGAACCTCCAGGATCTCCATTTTTTGCTCTTTCAACCATATGTTTACAAGATTCCCTCAATGTAAAAAATACTCCATCCAGATTTACAGCTAATACTTTTCTATAGACATCTGTATCCATATCCTCAAAAGATCCTCCGAAAAGATTCATACCGGCGTTTGCAAAAACAGTATCAATCCTACCGAAATCATTAACAATATTCGCAACTGTTTCTTTAACATCATTCTCATTAGAAACATCAATAGAATAAGTTTCAACTCTTACACCGTATTGAACCAATTCTTCTTTAGCTTTTGAGTTTTTTTCTATATTCCTGCCAATGATAGCAATATCTGAACCATAAGAGGCTAGCCCCTTTGCCATACCAAGTCCTATACCGCCATTACCTCCAGTTATTAAGGATACTTTTTTTGTGAGATCAAAAAGTTGATTTTTCATTGCTTGATATTACCCTCCTAATCAAAGACTAAGAATGCACAATAAAAGACTATGCAAGAAAGTAAAAGAAAATATGGATTTAAATTTTTACTACAAGATCAATTTTTTTAATCTGGCTTTTTGAAAACTTTTTTGGAATTTTAATATCTATTTCCAATGGTTCTAAGTCAATTAATTCAGAATTTTTTTCATTAAATATATGATAGTGATGTTCTACATTTGTATCATACCAAGTTTTATCATTGTCAATATTGACCTTGGTAAGAAGACCTGCATTATAAAAATCGTTTAAAACATTATAGACAGTTGCCTGAGAAACCATAAGTTTATCTTCATCTGATTCTTTTTTTAAAATTTCAGCGGTAATGTGTCTGTTACCCTTGCCGAAAAGTATAGAACCAAGATTTACTCGTTGTTTGGTCGGTCTAAGTTTATGTTTTCTAAGTATATTTATAAAATCATTCATAAAAATGATAATATAGATTATAAAAGTCATAATCAATAAAAAGAAGAAAAAATATACTTATCGCTTATCAGGGATATTCAACTATGGTAGAAGTTATTGAGAGTTTTATGAAACAAAAAAATAATTATAGTTTAGAAGATTTAATATCTTGCGCAAAAGGTGAAATGTTTGGAGAGGGTAATCCTCAACTTCCAATGCCGCCTATGCTAATGTTTGATAGGATAACTGATATCACAGAGGACGGAGGTGATAAAGGGAAGGGTCTGGTTGTTGCCGAACTTGATATAAAACCTGACCTATGGTTTTTCGATTGTCACTTTGTTAATGATCCTGTAATGCCAGGCTGTTTAGGGCTTGATGCAATGTGGCAACTTCTTGGATTTTACTTGGGGTGGCTTGGGCTTGAAGGAAAAGGAAGAGCACTATCGGTAGGTGGAGTAAAGTTTTCAGGAATGGTTTTGCCAAATATAAAAAAACTAGAATATCAAATTACTCTAAAGAGAGTTCTAACAAGTAAATTAATTCTTGGCATTGGCGATGGGCTGTTAATTGCTGATGGGGAGATAATTTATAAGGCAGAAGATTTAAGGGTTGGCCTTTTTAAATAAAAATTGAGGATTTAAAAATGAGGCAAGTTGTTGTTACAGGCATAGGGATTGTATCCTGTATAGGAAATAATAAAGATGAAGTCTTAAAAAGCCTTATAGATGGAAAATCAGGAATCACTCACTCTAGCGAACATCAAGAATTGGGATTTCGTAGTCAAGTCTATGGTAAACCTTCTCTAGACCCTGAAGAGTATTTAGAGAAAAAAGAAAGAAGATTCATGGGTAACGGGGCTGCTTGGAATTATATAGCAATGCAACAGGCCATAGAAGATTCCGGTCTTGAAGATAGGGATATTGTGAATGAAAATACCGGTCTTATAATGGGGTCAGGTGGACCTTCAACAAAAGCCCTAATTGAAGCTGCAGATATTACTAGAGAAAGAGGACCTAAAAGAGTTGGGCCGTTTGCTGTACCAAAAGCAATGTCATCAACTAACTCAGCAACACTAGCCACCCCCTTTGGAATAAAGGGAGTTAATTACTCAATCTCTTCTGCTTGTGCCACATCTTCACACTGCATAGGTAATGCTTATGAAACAATTCAGTATGGCAAACAAGATGTAATGTTTGCTGGAGGAGGAGAAGAATTAAATTGGGCTCTATCAGTTTTATTTGATGCAATGGGAGCTATGTCTTCAAAATACAATGACAATCCTTCATCATCAAGCAGGGCCTATGACAATGACAGAGATGGCTTTGTTATTGCTGGTGGTGCAGGTGTTTTGGTTTTAGAAGAAATGGAAAGGGCAAAAGCAAGAGGGGCAAAAATTTATGCTGAATTGGTTGGTTATGGCGCAACATCAGATGGACACGATATGGTTCAGCCTTCAGGAGAGGGAGCCGTAAGATGTATGAGGATGGCGATGAAAGGAATTGAAGAAGAAATTGATTATATTAATCCTCACGCCACTTCCACCCCTGTTGGAGATTCAAAAGAAATTGAGGCTATTCAAGAAGTTTTTGGATCTAAAATTCCGCCACTAAGCGCAACTAAGTCACTTACAGGACACAGTTTAGGTGCCGCAGGGGTTCAAGAAGCAATTTATAGTATTTTAATGATGAATAATAACTTCATTTGCGAGTCAGCAAATATAAAAAATGTAGATCCTCTTTTTGAGAACATACCTATCGTTAGAAATAAAGTAGAAAATATTAATTTGGGATATGTTTTATCTAATAGTTTTGGCTTCGGGGGAACTAATGCAACCCTTACATTTAAACATCCAGATAAATAAGGCAATATTTTGAATCAAGATACTGAAGAAAGCTCATCCAATTTCACCATACCCTTAATGAAAAATAAAAAAGGGTTAATTATGGGGGTTGCAAATAATCACTCACTTGCTTGGGGAATAGCCAATTTATTGCATAAAAATGGTGCAAAACTTGCATATACCTATCAAGGTGACTCTTTTAAAAAAAGAGTTGAACCCCTAGCACAGGAGACAGATTCAGATTTAATTCTTAATTGTGATGTAACAAATACAAATGAAATTGAAAATGTTTTTTCAGCTATCGGGAAAGAGTGGGGAAATTTGGACTTTATAGTTCATGGTATTGCCTATTCGGATAGGAATGAATTATCGGGTAGATATGTGGACACCACTAAAAAGAATTTTCTAAAAACACTTGAAATATCTTGCTATTCATTAACTGAAATAACTAGAATAGCAGAGCCATATATTAATAAAGGAGGGTCTATTTTAACATTAAGTTTTGGTGGATCTGTTAAAGTAATGCCTAACTATAATGTTATGGGAGTGGCAAAAGCTGCTTTGGAATCATCTGTAAGATATTTATCTTCTGATCTTGGTAAAAAAGGAATAAGAGTTAATGCTATTTCAGCCGGACCGATGCGAACACTTTCAGGAGCTGGAGTAGGAGGTGCTAGAGAAATTTTCAACTATGCGGAAAAATTTTCACCACTTAGCGGTAAGCTATCTCTAGATAATATTGGGTCAGCTGGCCTTTATCTTTTATCTGATCTTTCTCTAGGTGTTACAGGTGAAATACATTATGTGGACTTAGGCTACAATACAATTGGAATGCCTAAGCCCGAATAATGATCTTTTTTAGTTAGAATTCTCTTCCTTATCTTTTTTTGTCTTCTTTGCTTTCTTTGGCTTTTTCTCTTTTGGAAGCTCTTCAGAAGTTTCCTCGGATTCAGAAATAATTTCTTTTCCAGTTTTTTGATCAACCTCTTTCATTGAAAGTTTGACCTTACCTCTATTATCAAAGCCCAACAATTTAACTTTAACAATATCACCTTCACTAACTATATCAGTAACGTTTTTCACTCTTTCATTAGCTAATTGTGAAATATGGACCAATCCATCTTTTTTTCCAAAGAAGTTTACAAAAGCACCGAAGTCCATAATTTTTACAACTTTCCCTTCATAGATCTCGCCAGCTTCTGGTTCTGCTACTATTGAATTAATCAATTCCAGAGCTTTATTGAGAGAATCTGTATCACTTGAAGCAATTTTAACAATACCATCATCATTAATATCTACTTTAGCACCACTTTCTTCAACTATTTCTCTTATAACCTTTCCTCCAGAACCAATAACATCCCTTATTTTATTTACAGGTACCTGTATTGTTTCTATTCTAGGTGCGGTTGAATTGACTGTTTCTCTTGGCGTTTCTATAGCTTTTGCCATTTCTGCTAGGATATGAATTCTGCCTGCCCTTGCTTGTGTAAGAGCTGTATCCATAATATCTTTGGTGATACCTGTAATTTTTATATCCATTTGAAGAGACGTAATCCCTTCAGATGTACCAGCCACCTTAAAATCCATATCACCTAAATGGTCTTCATCTCCGAGAATATCAGATAAAACCGCTACTCTGTCATCCTCCTTGATTAATCCCATAGCAATTCCTGCAACAGGTCTTTTTAATGGAACTCCGGCATCCATTAATGACAAAGAAGAACCACAAACTGTTGCCATAGAGGATGAGCCATTAGACTCAGTAATCTCAGAAACTAATCTTATTGTATATGGAAAGTCGTCATACTCAGGTAACACTGCTTGAAGGGATCTCCATGCAAGTTTACCATGACCAATTTCTCTTCTAGAAGTAAAACCAGTTCTACCGGTTTCGCCAACTGAGTAGGGAGGAAAATTATAGTGAAGCATAAATTTTTCTTTATATGTTTCATCCAAACCATCAACATACTTCTCGTCAAGTCCAGTTCCCAGTGTTGTAACAACTAACGCTTGAGTCTCACCTCTAGTAAATAAAGAAGACCCATGAGTTAACGGAAGAATACTTACATCAGAATGGACTGGACGAACTGTTTCAAGATCTCTTCCATCAATCCTTAATCCAGTATCAAGTATACTTCCCCTCACAATATCCTTTTCAATATTTTTAAAGACACTGCTTACTTCTGATTCAATTATATCTGGATTATCTTCGTTAACTAATTCATTAATTAAATCAGATTTTATTTCAGCAATTTTATTTGAGCGTATCTGTTTATCACCCTCTTTATATGCAGATAAAAGTTTTTCTCTAACAATCTTACTTACAGTTTCTTGAAGATCTGAGAGGTCTATCTCTTCTAGCTCTCTTGGTTCTTTTGCAGCTTTTTCTGCAAGTTGAACAATTGCTTTTATCACAGGTTTAAAAGAGTCTTGTCCAAAGCTAACTGCTCCAAGCATTACTTCTTCTGATAATTCTTTAGCCTCTGATTCAACCATTAAAACCGCTGAGTCTGTTCCTGCGACTACTAAATCTAACTTACAATCTTCAGCTAATTGCTCTTTAGTTGGATTAAGAATATATTCATCATTAATGTACCCAACTCTTGAGGCCGCTATTGGTCCCATAAAAGGGACACCAGAAAGTGTAAGAGCTGCAGAGACAGCTATCATGGCTACAATATCAGGATCATTTTCCCCATCGTAACTTATTACGGTTGCAAGTACTTGAGTTTCATTTTGAAAATCTTTTGCAAATAAGGGTCTTATTGGCCTATCAATGAGTCTTGAAACTAGTGTTTCTTTTTCTGAAGGTCTTCCCTCTCTTTTAAAAAAACCACCAGGTATTTTCCCAGCTGCGTATGCTTTTTCCTGATAATTTACAGTTAAAGGAAAAAAATCTAACCCAGGTTTTGGTTCATAATCAGCTACAACAGTAGCTAGAACAGATGTTCCACCATAGGATGCAATCACTGAACCATGAGCTTGTCTAGCAACTCTTCCTGTTTCTAAAGTTAGGGTCTTCCCACCCCATTCTAATACTTCATTTTCTATTTTAAACATTATACGTTTTACCTATTTTTACCGATTTATGTATTTTTTATAAAGGAATTACGATTAACAAATTAAGTTAAAAGTGACTTTTATCTTCTTAAGCCAAGTCTTTTGATTATATCCTCATAACGCTTTTGATCTTTAGACTTTACATAATCTAATAGCTTTCTTCTTAAATTAACCATCTTCAGCAATCCTTGCCTAGAGTGATTATCTTTTTTATGAGTTTTAAAATGTTCAGTGAGATTTGATATTCTCTCTGTTAAAATCGCTATTTGAATTTCTGGAGACCCTGTATCTCCGTCTTTTAATGCATACTCTGAAATTACTTCTTGCTTACGTTCAGATTCAATCGACATCATTTTCTCCTTTAATATATAAAATTTGAAAAGACCTTTTTCGGTTTTAAGCTCTCCTCAAAAAAAACTGCAATGCCTAGAGATTTATCTCTATTCTTTACCAAGACATCACTACCAATAGGAATATAATCATTTGATATTTTATTATTTATCGCCTGACCATGACAAAACATTTTAGCTTCTTCATCAGAGATATTTAGAGCCGGGATGTCGTCCAGCACACAATCTAAGGGAAGAAGAAAATCTTTAGCCATCTTTCCTGCGGGCGCACTATGCACTAATTTTTCTAAGGTTTCTAGAGGAAAAGCATCTTTAATATGAAATCGGCCAACTTTAGTCCTTTCCAAGGCATAAACATGTCCAAAAGTGCCTAACTTCAATGAAATATCTCTTGCTAAAGACCTAATATAGAAACCCTTTTCACAAGTCACTTCAAATTCTGCCAAATTATTATCAATACATTTCAATAATTTTAAATCTAGAACCTTCACAACTCTAGAAGAAATTTCAAATTCATCTTTATTTCTAGCAAGTTTATATGCTCTTTTACCATTTATTTTTAAGGCTGAAAAACGGGGTGGTTTTTGTTCAATCTTCCCAGTAAAATATTTCAAAATTTTTTTTATATTTTGCTCTAGTGGCCTAAAATCGCTTTTATTAATAATCTCACCTTCCGTATCGTCAGTTTCAGTCTGCTCTCCCCATTTAACTACAAATTTATATGTTTTTTCTGTATTAACTAAATAAGGAATCGTTTTAGTTGCAGTATTTATTGCCACAGGAAGAACACCTGATGCAAGAGGGTCTAGTGTTCCTGCGTGTCCTGCTTTTTTTACATTAAAAAATTTTTTTATTATATTGACAGCCCTAGCAGATGAAATATTTATGGGCTTATTTAGTATTATCCAACCATGGTTATTTAAATTATTTTGCTTCGACAAATACTATCTCTCAATATCTTTTTTAACTTTTTTTGATGCAAAAATTTTATCTAAATTTCTTACCTCAGTAATACTATCATCAAATACAAAATTGATTGTGGGAACGTATTTTAAATGAACACGCTCCCCAATAGCTTTTCTAATTACTTTGTTTGCTCTCTTAAATGCTTTTAAGAAATCTTCTTTTTTTTTCTCGTCAAATGGTAGAAAAAAAAATTTTACATGCTTTAGGTCTGGGGACACATCTACATGATTAATTGTAATCATTTCATTGTCTAACAATGGTTCCTTTGTAAGACCTCTTTGCAAAACCTCAACTAAGGCGGCTCTAAGGATTTCTTGAACTTTCATTTGTCTCTGAGAAGACTTGCCGCGCGATAATTCAAAAGAAAAATTTTTCATTTTAATACCTTATGATTAAATAGTTCTTTTTATTTCATCAACTTTGTAACATTCAATCTTATCACCAGGTCTAATATCTTGATTATTATCAAAAGAAAGTCCGCACTCCTGCCCAGCATTAACTTCTTTCGCATCATCTTTAAATCTTCTAAGAGTTGACAAAAGACCATCATAAATTACCACATCGTCTCTAAGTAATTTAGCATGTAGCCCTTTTATAATCTTACCGTCTAAGACGTTACAGCCAGCAATATTTCCTATTTTTGAATTTTTGAAAACTTCTAAAACTTCAGCCATACCTGTAACTGTTGAACGTAGCTCAGGGTCTAATTTACCTTCTAGCAATGCCTTAACATCATCAATCAGATCATAAATTATAGAATGATAGAGTATTGTAATTCCAAATTTTTCAGCTGCTTCTTTAGCTTGATTATTTGCCCTAACATTAAATCCTAAAACTAGTGCTTTTGATGCCTCTGCTAATGTTATATCACTCTCTGAAATAGCACCGGCTCCAACATGAATAACCCTGCAAGATACTTCTTCATTTCCTAAATTCAAAAGAGCCTCTTTAATGGCTTCAGAAGACCCCTGAACATCTGCTTTTACAACAACTAAAATCTCTTTCTTCAGAGTTTGATTGGATTTCGAAAATAATTGATCTAAATTTGCCTTAGTAAGATTGGGGGTAGGTGCCTTTGATTTTCTTTGTCTATACTCTGAAACTTCTCTAGCTCTAGAATCGCTCTCAACAACTGTTAAAATATCACCTGCTTCTGGAGTTTGACTCATACCAAGTATTTCTATTGGTTCGCCAGGATAGCATTCTTTTACTACCTTTCCTTGATCATTAATCAATGAACGTACTTTTCCAGAATACTGACCTATAACTAAAATGTCACCAACCCTCAATGTTCCTCTTTGGATTATAGTTGTAACTGCTGGACCTCTATTCTTATCAAGTTTTGCTTCAATAACAAAACCTTCGGCAGATCTATAGGGGTTTGCCTTTAACTCTAGGAGATCAGCCTGAAGTAAAATAGCCTCAATTAAATCGTCAATTCCTTTTTTAGTTAAGGCCGATAGCTCTACTGATTGAATATCTCCACCCATTTCTTCCACAATTATTTCATGTTGCAGCAAAGAGTTTCTTGTTGCGTTTGGATCTGCATCAGGTTTATCAATTTTATTTATTGCAACAATAATTGGTGCATCAGCTTCTTTTGCATGATTAATAGCTTCTATGGTTTGAGGCATAACACCATCATCAGCAGCAACAACTAATACAACAATATCTGTTACCTTTGCCCCTCTGGCTCTCATGGATGTAAATGCGGCATGTCCAGGAGTATCAATAAAAGTAATTTTCTTATCGTCTTTAACTCTTGTTTGATAGGCTCCAATATGCTGAGTAATACCCCCAGCTTCGCCTGAAACACTATTTGATTCTCTAATAGCATCCAATAATGTTGTTTTTCCGTGATCAACGTGACCCATTACCGTAACAACTGGACTTCTTGGTTTTTTATCTTCATCTCTGTCATCTGTTGTTGAAAGACCTTCTTCTATATCTGACTCTGAAACTCTGGTAACAGTATGGCCAAATTCTTCAGCTATTAACTGAGCAGTATCGGAGTCTAATATATCGTTTATTTTCACCATTACGCCTTGTGTCATTAAAGATTTTATGACATCAACACCTCTTTCAGCCATTCTATTTGATAGTTCCTGCACTGTAATCGTTTCAGGTATAATTACATTCCTAGAAATTTTTTCTTTTGGTGCATCATCTGCAACAGATTTTTTTCTTGCTTTTTCTTGTCTCCTTTTTATAGAGGCGAGAGACCTTTGCCTCTCCTCTTCATTTAAAGCTTGAGAAATTGATAACTTACCTGATCTTCGTTTTTGATTACTTTTACTAAATCTATCAACTTTTTCTTTTTCAGTTTTTTTAAGATCCTTCTTTTTGGTCCCAGAAGTTTCAGATTTAATATTTTTTACTTTTTCTTTTACAAGTTCAGGATCTTTTTTTGCAGGAATGTTTGCAGGATCAATAGCATCGGAAGCCCTTTGCTTAACTTTATCTTTCTTTGCAGTTTTTTCTTTCTTTGAAACCTTTTCTGTTTCCTTTTTAATTTTTGCATTCGCAAGAGCTTTTTCTCTTGCATCCCTCTCACTTTCGGTAAGATTCCTTGAGCTTTTATCTAAGCTCTCATTTTCTGTTTTAGGTTTAAAAACATTTGGAGCAGTAGGGGCTTTCCTGACTCTTACAGAAGGAGCAACTGGCTTTCTTGTTTGTGATAATCTTCCCCTCCTTGATTCTACAACAACTGTTGATGCTCTTGGTGATCGAGATCCTTTAGAATTAGTCGAAGAGACCAGACCGGGCTTCAGAGATAATGTTCTTTCTTTTTTATCTTTTGTAGTTTTTTCTGACATTTTTATATTTAAACCTAAAATATTAATTTACTTGAAAAATTACTCTGATTTCTCATCAGAATTCTCTTCAACTTCACCTTCATTATTTATTTCCTCAGAATCAGATTCGTCAGGGATTATCCCTAATTTTATTCTTGAGGACATAATTAAATCATTTGCCTGAGAGTAAGTTATATCAAAGCCTTCTAAAATACCATTTTCATGTATTTTTTCTTCTCCTGAAACTTCATCCCATCCAAGCAAATCATCAGAAGAGCAATAAGCAAAATCCTCTAAAGATTTTACATCGTTTTCACCTAAGGCAACAATCATTTTTAAAGATAGTTCTTCAATTTCCAATAAATCATCTTTTATCCCCAATTCTTTGCATTTTAGCTCAAGCTCTTCATTTTCTTTATTAATAAAATCAGATGCCCTAGCTTGTATTTCTTGAGCAGTATCCTCATCAAATCCAGCTATACTTGAAATTTCCTTTTCATCAACATAGGCTAATTCTGTAATATCCGAGAAACCTTCAGTTACCAATAACTGAGATAGCAATTCATCAACATCAAGAGCTTCCATAAAGAGTTGAGTCCTCTCCTGAAACTCTTTTTGACGCCTTTCAGATTCTTGATCTTCGGTTAGGATATCAATATCCCATCCACATAAACTTGAAGCAAGTCTTACATTCTGGCCTCTTCTACCAATTGCAAGAGATAATTGGTCTTCAGGAACTACTACTTCTAACCTTTGCTCTTCATCATATAAAACAACTTTTTGAACCTCGGCTGGTTGCAGAGCTTTAACAACAAAAGATGCTATATCCTCAGTCCAGGTTAAAATATCAATTTTTTCACCTTGAAGTTCATTTACAACTGCTTGCACTCGACTACCTCTCATACCTACGCATGCGCCAACTGGGTCTATTGAAGAGTCTTTAGATAAAACAGCTATTTTTGCCCTACTTCCTGGATCTCGCGCGACACCAATAATTTCAATAATTCCATCATAAATTTCTGGAACTTCTTGAGCAAAAAGATTAGCCATAAAGTCAGGATGAGTTCGTGATAAGAAGATTTGAGGACCTCGAACTTCCCTTCTTACCTCCATTATATATGCCCTCACTCTATCTCCAGGTTTATAAACTTCCCTAGGCAGTAAGGCATCTTTCCTTATAACTGCCTCTGCCCTACCAAGATCCACAACAACTGTTCCGTATTCAACTCGCTTAATAACACCATTTATAATTTCACCAACTCTATCTTTAAATTCTTCGTAATGCCTCTCTCTTTCTGCTTCGCGTACTTTCTGAAATATTACTTGTTTTGCACTTTGAGCGGCTACTCTTCCAAAATCTATTGGTGGTAATTCCTCTTCGATTGGCTCTCCACCAATTTCAGCGCTTGGATTACGTAACTTTGCGTCTTCAAGATTTATTTGAGTTGAAAAATCATCAACTTTCTCTACTACATCAAGCAATCTCATAAGAGCTATAGATCCAGTTTCTGGGTTTATTTCAGCCTTAATATTATTCTCAATTCCATAACGAGATGCTGCAGCTTTTTGAATAGCCTCTTCCATTGCTGAAATAACAATATTTTTATCAATAGATTTTTCACGTGCAACAGCGTCAGCTATTTGCAATAATTCAAGTCTATTAGCACTTATTCCTTTTGTAGACATATCAACTTACCTCTTAAAATTTATTTTAATTTAAATTAGTGACTTCAGGAGACCAAACAATATTAATATCTCTAATATTATCCACTTCGATTTCTAAAGCACTTTTACTATCAACATCTTCTAACTTGATATTTTTATTAAATATCCCTTTTAGAATGCCTGTCATTTTTTTTGTTTTATTGATTGGTTTTTTTAATTTTACAAAAACTTTATTATTAACCCAGAAATTAAAGTCTTCTTCGCAAGTAAGCGGACGATCTATACCTGGTGAAGACACCTCCAGAACATATTCATAATTAAAGTCATCCGCTAACTCTATTTCGTCAACTACAATATTACTTAAGGCTTTACAGTCCTCAATAACCATTGATCTATTTTTATCTTCAGCCATAATTTGAATATTCAATTCCTCTTTCCCACTGATTTTTAATCGAACAAAGTGATATTCTGTTTTATCAATAATATTTTTAAAAAAAGAAAAAAAATCTGCGGCCTTGTCTGGGGCAACAAGATGTTCAATATGGTTTATTTTTTCTTTCTCAATCATCTTTTATTTACATAATAAAAAAAGCGGGAAAGACCTAACTTACCCACTTCGTATTTTAATCAACAAATTCGAAATATATTGAACAAATAACCTAACTTAGATGAAATTACAAGATTTTAGTCATATAAGTTTAATTTATTTTTTTAAATTTTAAAAAATATGGTCTTCTGTTCTTTTTTATGCCCTTCTCTTCATAACGAGAGCCATAATAATTTTCATAGGGCTTTTCCCAATCTGCAGGGGACTCAGCTAACCATTCAAACTTTTTATTCTGGTTAAACAAACTTAAAGTCCAACCGATATAACTCTTATCATCAGAAGATATGTATAATTTACCCTCGGGTTTTATAACTTCATAAAATTTATTTATAGATGCTTTTTGGATAAACCTTCTTTTCTCATGTCTTTTTTTTGGCCAAGGATCAGGAAAAAATAACCAAATTTCATCAAAAAAAATTCCTGAAAACTTTTCTAAAAATATATGAGCATCCCCATGAAAAATTTTAATATTTTTTAAATCATGGTTTTCTATTTTTTTTAAAAGTTGAGCGACACCTCTTCTATAATATTCAATACCTATATAAATATTATTAGGATTTTTTTTTGCTTCATTAAAAATTATCTCACCTGAGCCAAAGCCAATTTCAAGAAAAATTTTATTTTTTTTTAGATAATTGTTATCTCTAAATAAAGAAAAATCAAATGCATTCTTTGGCAAAGACAAAAAGGCTTGCTTTTGTTTTTTACTTAAAGGACGTTCTCTTCCTTTGACAGAAATTAATTTATTATTTGAATTCATTCGATAGGGCGTCAACTAGATCTAACTTTTCCCAACTAAAACCACCATCTTGATCAGGCTCCCTACCAAAATGTCCATATGAAGCTGTTTTTTTGAAAATAGGTTTATTTAAACCTAATCTTTCTCGGATACCCCTAGGTGTTAAATCAACCAACTCAGAAAGAAACTTTACTAGCTTATCTTCGGAAATATTTCCTTTATCACCTAAATCCGCATAAATTGATAAAGGCTCTGATAGACCAATTGCATAAGATAACTGAATGGTACATTTATCAGAAATACCAGCAGCAACTACATTTTTTGCCAAATATCTTGATATATAAGCCGCGGATCTATCAACCTTAGTAGGGTCCTTACCAGAAAAAGCACCACCTCCATGAGGGGCCGACCCTCCATATGTATCAACAATAATCTTTCTTCCTGTCAAGCCAGTGTCACCCACGGGACCACCTATTACAAAATTTCCAGTAGGATTAATTATATAGGATGTTTCATCGCTTAAAAGTTCACTTGGCAAACTCTCGTTAATAACTTTTCTAACAATTTCAGCTATTTCATCCTGAGAACAATTTTCAGTATGCTGTGTTGAAACAACAATTGAGTCAGCTTTTATTGGTTTATTGTTCTCATAAACCATTGTGACTTGTGATTTTGAGTCTGGAAGGATACAATTTATTAATCCTGCATGTCTTTTTTCTGATAATAATTTTAATATTTTGTGAGAATAAAAAATTGGGGCAGGCATAAGTTCTAAAGTCTCATTGCATGCATATCCAAACATGATACCTTGGTCACCAGCTCCCTCATCTTTTAAATTACCGTCTGAATCTACCCCCATAGCAATATCAGAAGACTGCTCATGAAGAAGAATTTTAACTTCCATTGTTTCCCAATGAAAACCCTCTTGTTTATAACCAATTTCTTTGACTGTTGACCTAATTGTCTTTTCTATTAATTCCTTAGACACTTCTGAGGTTGATCTTACTTCTCCAGAAACAACAACCAAATCTGTAGTCACCAATGTCTCAACTGCTACCCTAGAAACAGGGTCCTTGGAAAGATATAAATCCAAAATACTATCAGAAATCTGATCACACACTTTATCGGGGTGTCCTTCAGAAACAGACTCTGAAGTAAATAAATAATTTGAACTCTTAATCATGGGTATTCCTTTTTAATTTTTTTTCTATAGCACAAAAAATATAAAAAAAGTAAAGCCATTACTATGAAATTTTTATAGCGCATATAAATGGTCTCTGGAATCTTTTCTGGAAGACGAGAATATATAGACCCCTCCTCATTTAAAGAAAGTTTCTTTATTACCCTACCATATGGATCAATTATAGCTGAAATACCTTTATTTGATGATCGGATTACAGGTAAGCCATTTTCAACTGAACGAAATTTAGCATTTGAAAAGTGTTGGTAAGGACCTGAATTATTGTCAAACCAAGCATCATTGGATAAATTTACTATAAAATTTGGTCGAATCTTTGATCGCATTAATTCATTAGAAAAAATAACCTCATAACAAATTATTACCCTTGCTTGACCAAGAGGGGTATTAATTGGATCATAAGACTTACCCCTAGAAATGCCTTTCTCATTAGTAAGAATTTTTAAAAAATTAAATTTCTTTAAATATTCACTTAATGGCAAGTATTCGCCGAAAGGTACAAGGTGAACTTTATCATAAGATGAAGTTATTTTTCCATTCTTTGCAATCAAAATTGCTGAATTATAAATATCACTTTGATTTTTTATTATTAGATCACCTGTTAAGAGGTTGCTAGAATTATCTAGGCTCTGCATTAACATGGATCTAATATCTTGATTTTCAGACAGAAATATAGGTATTGCATTTTCAGGCCAAATAATTAGATCAACTTTGTTATCTGTTTTTGATAATTCTGAAAATTTTTTAACAATGCTTCCAACTTCATTTGAATTTAATTTCTTATCTTGAGAAATTTTAGATTGAATGATTAAAAAATCTTTATCTAAGTATCTTATTTCAGAAGGTAACCTATGATAACCATACAATATAAAAATTGGTAATATTAAAGAAAATGCAATGCCCCACATTAAAGTATCTCTTTTTAAAAAAAGAACAGGGGCCAAGGCAAATAAAATTATAAAGAATCCAGATAAGTCAAACCCAAAAACAGATCCAGCCTGCATAGAAAAATCATTAAACCCAATAGAATGACCAAATAAATTCCATGGAAAACCTGAAAAAAGATAACTTCTCAAAAATTCACCTGTAATTATACCTGCAGATAGGGCAAGGCAACCCCGAAGGCCTTTTCCCCATAAGAATGCTGTTAAAATCCATCCAGGTGTAGTTATTAAACACAATAAGAAAGGTAAACCCAAAGTACTTAGAAATTTTAACTCAGCAAATCCTTCTCTATAGTCAAAGGCAGAACTAATCCATAAAAGACCAAAAAAGAAATACCCAAATAAAAATATATTTCCAAAAAAGATAAAAGATAAAAATTTATTCTTAATTTTTTTTTCGTTAGAAATATCTTGGAGTATTAAAAAAAATAATGGGAAAGAAAACAAAAGAATGAAAATATTGTCCCAAGGAGCAAGCGCAAAATTCGACATAGAACCGGCAAAAAATGTCAGCAGGCTGAATAATAAATATTTCATTTTTCTTCCAACAAAGCGAAAATAATTTTTTATTTAACTTTTAATCTGAATCTAACATTAATTATTTTTCTTTGATCAACTTCTTTTATTTCTATTTCGAAACCCTTTGGGTGTGTTATTAATTCTCCTCTTTGAGGTATTCTTCCTGCCAAAAGAAATACTAAACCACCAATAGTATCAATTTCTTCATCCATATCATCATCTAAAAGATTGAAACCAATTATTTCTTCAACTTCTTGAATAGTTGTTCTAGCCGGTACATCGATAAAATTTTCATAAACATTAATCTTATATACTTCAGCCTCAGAGTGTTCATCTTCAATTTCTCCAACAATCTCCTCAATAAGATTCTCAATTGTTAAGAGACCATCTGTTCCACCATATTCGTCAACAACAAGTGCCATATGAATTCTTGAAACTTGCATCTTTAAAAGTAATTCTCGAGATTTCATGGAAGGGGGTACAAATAAAATATCCTTCACTAAGGGCTCTAGAATAATGTCTTCAATATTTTTTTTTGACAATGCACCGACAAAATCTTTTATATGAAGCATGCCAACTGGATCATCCAAGTTTTCCCTATAAATTGCTATCCTTGAATGATTGCATTCTGAAAATAATTTAATAATTTCCCCTGCGGAAGCTTCTATATCTGCTGATATTATATCAGCCCTTGGCACCATAGAGTCTTCAACACGGGATTTGCCAAAGCCAATAATATTAGTAAGCATTTCCTTTTCTTCAATGCTAAACTCTCTCTCATTATCAATGTGATCATTAACTATATCTTTTAGGGATGTATTTTCCTTTTTTTCTAAAAAATCTTTTATTTTTTCAAAGTTGAGCCTAATAAAATTTAACAGTTTGATGAAATGTTTTTTCATTTTAATTAATACCTAAATATGGGTCTGGAATATTTAATTTTTTTAGAATTTTAGTTTCTATACCTTCCATTGTTTTTGCTTCGTCATCATCTTCATGGATATATCCTAAAAGATGCAGGAAACCATGAACTGTAAGATGAGAAAGATGGTGTTCAAATGTTTTTTCGGTTCCTGATAATTCTTTTACTAACGTATCTCTAGAAATTACCAAGTCACCAAGGACTTGAGACCCTAATTTATCATAATTATTTTTTTGAGAACAAAATGATAGAACATTAGTTGGAGAGTTTTTATTTCTATATATTTTATTTAAATCCATTATTTCTTTATCATCTGTTAGTCTTACACTTAACTCAAGGGATTCCTTCAAAGATAATGAATCATAACAAAACAATAGAACTTTACGAACTAGACTAATCTCATTTTTTTGCCAAATTTGTTTAGCAGAAATATCAATCAATATTTTATTCACTTTTACTTAGAGCCTTATTATTTTTTTCATAGGCTTCGACTATTTTTGTTACCAAACTATGCCTTGTTATGTCGTCTTTCTTAAATAGAACTTTTCCAATCTCATCTATCCTTGGCATTATATTTAATATTTCTTTAAGACCAGATTTTTCACCCCTAGGTAAATCAACTTGTGTTGAATCACCAGCAATAACCATCTTTGAATTTTTTCCAAGTCTTGTTAAAAACATCTTCATCTGCATAGACGAAGTATTTTGTGCTTCATCAAGAATGATATAAGAATTTTCAAGGGTTCGTCCTCTCATAAAGGCTAAAGGAGCAATTTCAATTGTATTATTTTCTAGATATCTTTCTAATGTCTTTGAAGGAATTAAATCATTAAGAGCATCATATAATGGTCTCAAATAGGGGTCGATTTTTTCTTTTAGATCACCGGGTAGAAAACCAAGCCTCTCTCCGGCCTCCACTGCTGGTCTCGATAAGATAATCTTAGAAATTTCTTTTTTTAATAAGGCTTCAACGGCGCAAGCTACTGCTAAATATGTTTTGCCGGTTCCTGCAGGTCCAACAGCAAAGACAAGATCTTTATCTTTTATTAAATTTACAAACTTTAATTGATTTGCAGACCTTGGATAAATATTTTTTTTCTTAGTTTTAATAAGGATTGTATTAAGATCTTCTGCATCTGACTGTTTAGAGTTTTTTGAAAAATCGTCAAATATATCTTCATTAATTTTTTTACCGTTTATTAGTTTTTTATAAACACTTGAAATAAATTTACTTGCAGAAGAGCAGGCATCTTCATTTCCCCTAAATTCAATTATATTACCCCTGTATGAAATATGAATTCCAAAATTATTTTCGATTTTCGTTAAATTCTCATCATGCTGGCCATACAGTTCAATTAGAACTTTATTATCTTCTAATTCTAAGATTTTACTTACTTCTTTAAGTTGATTTTTATTTGTTTTCATATTTTTTATAAAATTATCCCTTCGAGACTATTGTCCCTAGTTTTAATAATTTTTACTTTCAAATTCTCGCCTATCAAGCTTGCATCACCACTCATATGAACTGGCTGTAAATATGATGATCGTCCAGTTAGTCTGTCCTCTCCAATACCTTTTTTTTCTATAAGAACATCTATTTCTGTTTCAAGAAAACTTGAATTAAAGTCTCTAGTTTGTTGTTTAATTAACTCTTGAAGTGTCTTTAACCTACTACTTTTAACTTCTTCGTCTATTTGATCTTCCTTTAGGGCTGCTGGAGTGCCAGGACGGGGGGAATATTTAAAACTATATGCATGAGCATATTTTACTTTTTCGACAATATCTAAGGTTGATTCAAAATCATCATCAGTTTCTCCAGGAAAGCCAACTATAAAATCACCAGAAATAGCAATATCTGGTCTATATTCTCTAGCTTTATAAATTATGTCCTTATACTCTTGCGATGTATAATTCCTGTTCATTTCTTTAAGTATTTTGTCTGAACCAGATTGAACAGGCAGGTGAAGATATGGCTGGAGTTTCTTAATATTTTTATGTGACTTCATTAACTCTTCAGTCATATCTTTGGGGTGGCTTGTAATATACCTTATTCTGTCAATATTTAATTCTGAAATTTCTTTTATTAGTTGTGGAAAAGTCATGTCTATGTCTGAGCCATTCGATTGAGACCATGCATTAACATTTTGTCCTAATAAAATTATTTCCTTTGCACCAATGCCAATTAATTCCTTGGCCTCACTAATGATTTGTTTTGCTGGTCTAGATATCTCGACCCCTCTTGTATAGGGAACAACACAAAACGAACAAAACTTATCGCAACCTTCTTGAATGGATAGTAAAGAACTAATGGATTTCAAATTTTTCCTAGACCCTTTAAGTTCTAAAAACTTATCTTCATCTGGAACATCAATGTTTACTAATTTTTTATTTGGGAAACCGGGCTTCGATTCAATTTCCTCAAGCATCTCAGGTAATTGGTGATATGTTAATGGACCAAAAACTAAATCAACAATTGGTGATCTTTTGATTATCTCATGGCCCTCAGCTTGGCCAACACAACCGGCTACCGCAACTTTAATATCACGCTCAGAATTAGAGTTTATTTTCTTTAACCTTCCAAGTTCCGAATATATTTTTTCAGCAGCTTTTTCTCTAATATGGCAAGTATTCAGGATTATCAAATCAGCTTGATTTGGTTCATCTACTGATGAATAATTATGTTTTTCAAGTATCTCTGTCATTCTCTCAGAATCATATTCATTCATCTGACAACCATAACTCTTTATAAAAAGGTTTCTTTTTTTATCTTGGGAAATTTGCATATAAGTTATTATTTTTTTGTATTTTTTGGTCTCCCATAGAGTTCGAGTCTATGGTCAACTAATTCAAAGCCAAGAGATGCAGCTATTTTCTCTTGAATGATTTCAATTTCTTCATTGGTGAATTCAATAATTTCACCTGATTCAATATCAATTAAATGATCATGATGTTCACTTGTATCAACGTTTTCATAGCGGGATCTGCCATCCTTAAATTCATGACGAACAAGGATTCCAGCTTCCTCAAAAAGTCTTACTGTTCTGTAAACTGTTGCAACAGAAATATTATCATCTATTAAACAAGCTCTTTTATGAAGCTCTTCAACATCCGGATGGTCATCAGCATTATCCAAAATCTTGGCAATGATTCTTCTCTGATCCGTCATTCTCATAGACTTTTTTTCACACATCTCTTCAATAGTCATATTTCTACCATATCAATAAAGAAAAAGGTTGTAATCATCAAAAATAAACTTTTGATAATAGCAAACCGTCCTCATATCCTTTATCAGTTTTATAATAATCTTTTAAAACTTTTATTTTTTTTAGTCCAAGAAATTCATAAAAACAAATTGCAGCGTAATTTTCAACTTTAACTTCTAAAATAATCCTCTTAACATTTTTTCTAATAACACCTTTCTCAAATTCATAAAATAGTTTTGAGGCAATTCCCTGCCTTCTATTCAATTTTAAAACGCCTAAAGATAATACCTCTTCCTCATCATCCAATGACCTCAGCAAAATATAGCCAATAGATTTATTAAGATGTTTTAATATATAGCCGTAGCCACTACCTTTGCATATTAGGTGAGACAATGACGATTCTGACCATACCGGTTCGTCACAATTCTCCTGAATATTTTGAACAGATAAAACATTGTTTTCATCCAACGCTTCAATAACTAAATTTCTTTCTTGACGAACCAAGATATATCCTTTTTTTCTGCCAATGGATCAGATAAATAAAGCGGAACAATATTATTATATTGATCGGATTTCTTTGTGATATGGGTAAGTACTTTCTGATAATCAATATAATCTTTTACTTCAATTATTTTATTTTTTATATCTATCAATCCCTTAATTTCACTAGACCCAGGTCCAATTAAAATCAAATCCCTGTTGCTAAGTAGTTCTTCAATATCAGATAATTTAGATTTAATAGGCTTAGATAATGGTTCAGATAAGTAATTAAAAATTTGAAAAAAAAATTCATCTTTTACAGCCTTAACTGAAACTAAGAGGCTTTCATTTTTTTTTAAAATTCTACTCTGACTTATTGAAATAGCTTCCAGAGCTGATATACCATAGATAGGTATCGACTTGCTTTTTGATAATCCTAGACTAAATGCTATCCCCACCCTTATACTTGTATAATTACCTGGCCCTAGAATAGTTATTATTCCAGAAATATCATTCATTTTTAATGATGCACTTTTTAAAGATTCATTGACTAATATAGAAATAACATCAGATGGAGGGTTGTTTTTATCCTCATTACAAATAATGTTTTTTTCTTCGGAAGCTAAATTAATGGAACAAGTATTAAATGAGGTATTGACGCACAAAAAAGTCAAAATTACAGAATCTCACATATTTCATCAAACTCAAATCTTGGCGACCTTGTAAATAATTTTGAAGCATCTCCATAACCTAGGTTACATAAAAAATTTGATTTAATATCTGTATCTTTAAAGAATTCATGATCAATACCGTCTTTATCAAATCCAGACATTGGGCCACAATCAAGTCCAAGAGCTCTTGCAGCAATTATAAAATAAGCTCCTTGCATTGATCCATTTCTAAAAGCTGTCTCTTCTGCAATATCTAAAGAATGATTGAACCAATTTTGCGCATCCAAATTATGAGGAAATAATCTAGGTAAATGTTCATGAAAATTAATATCGTGCCCAATAATTGCGGTTACAGGTGCGGTTTTAGTTTTGTCTAAATTAGATTCTATTACGAAGGGTAAAAGTCTGTCTTTTGACTCTTTAGACTTTACAAAAATTATTCTCGCTGGAGAACAATTAGCACTTGTAGGGCACCATTTCATTAAATTATAAATCTCGATTAAAATATCATCAGATATATCTTTATCTAACCATTCATTATGTGTTCTTGCTTTATTAAAAATTAAATTTTTACTATTTAAGTCAAATACTGACACCTTGGACCTCAGGAATATAATGTTTTAAAAGATTTTCAACGCCATTTTTTAGAGTCATAGTTGATGAAGGACAGCCATCGCAAGATCCCTTCATGCTCACATAAACGATTCCATCTTTAAAATTCTCAAAAACTATATCTCCACCATCTTGAGCTACTGCGGGTCTAATGTGTGTTGATATTATTTCTTTTATTTTCTCAGATACTTCGTCCAAATCTCCAGACTGATCAGTCTGACTAAACTCTTCAATGAAAATAGGGCTCTCAGATACATAATGGTTCATAATTATACTAAGAATTGATGGTTTAATGTTTTGCCATTCTACTCCCTCAATAGTTATCGTTATAAAATCATAACCAAAAAAAACTCCCACGACACCATCGGTATCAAATAAAGATAACGCTAGAGGAGAAGAAGAAGCCTCTTCTGAGTTTTTAAAATAGAATGTTTTACCGCTTTCACCTGTAACATCTTTTCCTGGAATAAATTTCATAGTCGCAGGGTTTGGGGTTTCTTCTGTTTGAATAAACATAATGTCTCCTTTTATACGTTGTCAAAACCAGCAAGTTTATCAATATCATTATCAGATAAATTCCCAGGAATTACCACAACAGGGATTGAATACCCATCACCAGATATGGTTTCAACCAATATACCAGGATTTTTATCTTTTTTGTTTGATGCTAAAATAAGCAATGAAATAGAATTATCAAGACTAATTAGGTTTTTAACAGCTTCTAATTTTGATCCGTGCTCAATAATATAATCACAAGAAATATCTGAATATAACTTAATATTGACCGAAAGTTCCTCAAGAGCATCCCTTGACTCCTTTTCTATATCATCAATCATTTTATTATTCACACTTAACCAATATGTAAATTCGGCAGTATCTACGGTTGCAACGATCAATAATCCGGCATTATTAATTTTTGCTCTCCTTGCAGCGTATCTAACTGCAGATTTACATTCGTCAGTTCCATCAAAAACAGCTAAAAAATTTTCTTTCAATATAACCCCTATAATTTTCCTAACCTAAGCCAACAATATCTTTAATTTTTTTCATGTTAACACTAGATCTTTTCATTGCCTGACCAGTCCCTTTTTCTAAAATCTCTTTCAAAAATACCTGATCATTATCTAATCTCGTTAATTCTTTCCTTATGGGCTCGATATTGGCTATAAGCAGGTCTGATAAATCTTTTTTAAATTGAGAAAATTGTTTCCCTGAATACTCATTTAATACATCAGCTAACTTTGAGCCAGATAAAGAGGAAAAAATTGATAAGAGGTTATTTACCTCAGGTCTTTTCTCCAAATCATTAATATTACCAGGAATTGGTAACGGATCAGTTTTTGCTTTAGATATTTTTTTTATTATTAAATCATTATTATCTTTGAGCTCAATCCTGCTCATAGCAGAAGGATCTGATTTTGACATTTTTTTTGTTCCGTCTCTTAAGGACATAACCCTTGAAGTCTCATCTAGTATCAAAGGGTCAGGTATAGGGAAAAAATCAGTCCCATCAAATTTTGAGTAATCATTATTAAATTTCTGAGCAATATCTCGAGTTAGCTCTA
>Ga0222719_10000794_pt1 | contig 31451 bp, 26 predicted proteins | sample C33_34DmetaG_FD_165039 | JGI IMG/M metagenome (GOLD analysis project Ga0222719, IMG submission 165039) | Estuarine water microbial communities from San Francisco Bay, California, United States - C33_34D | ecosystem: Environmental > Aquatic > Marine > Unclassified | place: USA: California... | reverse complement strand
TTATTAAAAAGTTTTAGTGTAAAAATGTTTATTGCAATCGTTGCAATGTACATTATGGATTGAAAAATTTGTGTGGCTGTGCCATAAATAGGCCGACAAGCTTGAAGAATGTTCTCAGATTCAATAGTATTTCTACAGATAATCTGAAAAAATGAGGGAGCTAAATAAGCAAATGGAGGGTTAAAAAATTCTCTAGTATCTAATCTTACTGGCATCCTAATTTCTCTTGGTAGGTAACGAGAGATATGATCAACATACAAATAATGTGCTTCAGCATCGTAACCCAAAATTGGAGAGTAGAAAAAAATATTATAAATTATTATATAAAAAGTAGAAAATGTAATTCCTATGAAAATGAATTTATAATAATCTTTCATGTTTTAAAGTTAGCAATAAAAATATTATTTATACCTCAATTGATTTGAAGTTTTGTATAGAAAATCCTCATTGGTTGTATAATTTGATATAAGATTATTTAATGTTGTAGAATAATTAAAGGTCAAATGGTTAGCTTTTTAAGCAAACAGTTCGATTCTGTTACTGGCCACTATGAGTAAAAATGTATTATTAACAGGTGGGGCAGGTTTTATTGGTCATTTGGTTGTAAAGGAAATTTTATCTAATACCGACTGGAACGTAACCGTTATTGACAGGCTAAGTTACGCGGGTAAATTAGATAGAATTAATGATGTACTTAAGGAAGCTGGAGAAGAATCTTACAACAGAGTGAAATTCTTTTATCATGACCTAAAAGCTGAAACTCATGAAGAAATGGTTGAAGAACTTTCGGATACCAATATCATATTACATATAGGTGCTTCCTCTCACGTAACAAGATCTGTAAAAAATCCTTCTATCTTCATTCAGGATAATATTATTGGAACATTTAATTTACTCGAATTAGCTAGAAATTTAGAGAATCTTGAACTTTTTTATTACTTCAGTACAGATGAAGTTTTTGGGCCGTCTGAAGAAAATATTAAATTTTCAGAGTGGGACAGATATAATTCAAAAAATCCATATTCTGCGACGAAAGCTGCTGCAGAAGAGTTGACTATTGCCTATGCCAATACTTATTCAATTCCATCATTGATAACTCACTGCTCAAACGTGTACGGGGAGAGACAAAATTCAGAAAAATTTATACCAAATACTATCAAAAAGATACTCAATGGTGAAGAAATTCTTATTCATACTGATAATAACAACAATCCTGGAGACAGATATTATATTTACAATCAAGACCTTGCAAAGACAATTTTATTCTTAACTAAAAATTATCCTAAAGTGCAAGAGGAAGCATACAAAGTATATAAAAAAGAGCCTACAAAAATAAATATTACTGGTGAAAGCTTAATAACAAACTTAGAAGTAGCCGAATTGATATCTAAAAAGTTGGATGTTGACTTTGAGTATAAACTTTTGCAAAAAGATCCAGAAAGACCTGGTCATGACATTAAATATGGCTTAGATAATTCATTACTAGAAAGCTTAAATGGAGTATTTGATAGAGAGTTTGAGCTTGGGATTAATGAAACTATTGAGTGGTATTTAAATAACAAATCCTGGCTGTAATTTTATATATTAAAAAGATATGTTCCTGATTGAAAAATTAAATACTAAAGCAATCAAGTCCTTGATTTCAAGATATTCAACAAGAATAAATAAATATAAAATATTTAGTAATTATTCACTTCTCTACTTTATTGAAGGAAAGTATCACTTACCATTTGCCACCAATATTCATCAAATACTTTTTGGAGTTTTATTTGTGAGAAGAAAAAGATTTAACTTTTACTTTAAAGGAAATTTACACGTAAAAAAGTTTTCAATAGTACAAAAAAGAATTGATAATTTATTTAGATTTATCAAAAAAAAATACAGATTTTATTATTTTGATAGAGTTGATACAAATTTTTATCAGAGAAAAGACTTCTTACATAACGATGAAAATGACTTCCCCATTAATAGCGAGGATCGAAACTTTTATTATGAAAATATACATAGTGTTGCAAAGAATGAACTATTTCATAAATTAAAATTTTACAAAGATATTAATATTTCAAAAGAAACATTGGTTATACATCTTCGTTCAGGTGATATTTTTTATGATGACTGGCACAGCCTATATGTTCAAAATCCTTTAGGTTATTATTTAAAAATTTCTCAAAAATATAAAAAAATTTTAATACTTACAGAACATGTTGAAAATAATTTCCTGCTAAAAGAATTAGAGAAAAAAATAGATTTTGAAATAATTTCAGGATCTCTTGAAAATGATGCCAATATTCTGCTTAATGCTCCAAATTTAGCAACTTCAGGGGTAAGTGCATTTCCGATTGCATGTGCATTGTTATCGCAAAAATTAGAAAAGTTGATAGTTTCTAATATTTATTTAAACGAGCATTTGAATCCAAAAATGATCAATAAAGACTTTGTCGATGTTGAAAGTTATGAAATTAAAAATTATATAGATATAGGTGAATTTAAAAAAAATGATACAAATCTGGAAAAACTATTATCTTGGGACACAGAAAATATAACTAAAATCTAATCAACTTTGTTGTTTTCAAGAAACAAACTCAATGAATATATTTTCCAAATCCTGAGTGCATTCATTCGTGAGTTTATTAATCCTAGTTTTTTAACATCTGCAATGTCTAAATAGTTTTTTAAGACTGACGACTCAATTGTCTCATAAATTTCATTTATGTTTGATGAAATAATTTCTTTAATATTGATTGAAAAACCCATTTTTGGTCTAATTAGAAAACTATCATCAAAATCGTTGGATAGGTACTTTTTAATAACACTTTTAGAAGAAAATTTACCACCATTGTTTGACGAGCTATGCCCTGCAACATATTCAAATAGCCTATAATCTAAAAACGGAGACCTTATTTCTAGTGAATTTAACATTGAAGATCTGTCAATCTTTTTCAACATCATCTCATTTAGAAAATAGTCAAAGTCGGTGATCATCAAGGACTTCCAGTCATTTTCTTTATGTGTAAGATAAGTATCTTTAAAATTTCTATAGTTTTTTATTTTTAATAATCTCATCAATTTTTCATCTTCGTAATAAGAAGCAAATGCTAATTTCCAATCATCTGAATTTTTTAAGATATTATTTCCTGATCCGTAATTGTTCGGATAAATTTTATAAAGAAAATTTATTAACTTTTTTGAATATTTTTTAGAACTATTGTAGTTTTCGTAATGCTGGTATCCAGAAAGTAGCTCATCGCCTCCATCTCCAGAAATAGCAACTTTAAACTCATTTGAAATTCTTTCTGAGAGAATATAAGTGGGTATTACTGAAGGATCATAAATTATATCATCAAACTTTATAATGATAGATTTAACCTCCTCAAAAGTAATTGACGGGTTAATAATTTTATAGGTATGATTAGTATCGTATTTCCTTACCACCTGTTCCATGAATTCTGATTCATTGTATTCGGGAGATTCTGTAATCATCGAAAATGTATTGATCTCATGTCGACTTTTTTTCATAGCTTTAATTACAGCTGTGGAGTCAAGACCGCCAGATAGAAAACTTGAAACCGGAACATCGCTTTCAAGTCTTTTGCTTACACTGTCTTCAAATAAATCAATAAACTCATTACTATCAAACTTTTTATCATCAATATAACTTGATAAATTCCAGTATTTTCTTTTTGCTAAATTAAAATTTCCTTTTTCTGGAGAAAGTTTGATAAACTCCCCTGGACTCACACTATGAATATTCTGATAAAATGTATCCGGGGTAACGGTTGTTCCCAAATTTAAGAAATTAAATATTTGCTGGTCATTAAGTTTGTAACTATTAGATAGATTTCTGACAGAAATTAGATCTGAACCAAAATAAAAACCCTTGGAATCCATACTGAAATAAAGTGGCTTTTGTCCAGCTCTGTCTCTTACGAGGTAGTATTCGTTATTTGTGATATTGTAGAAAAATATAGAAAACTGACCATTTACTTTATTCAAAAAATTAATACCATAAACAGATAATCCATTAAGTAATGTTTCTGTATCCGAATGAGAAGATTTAAAAGGTATTTTTTTCTTTTCTAGGTCTGCTCTTAATTCTTTATGATTGTAAATCTCTCCATTAAACATTACTAAAGAATTTAAATTTTTTGAATACATTGGTTGAGATGCTGAGGGAGTCAAATCGATTATGGCCAATCTGTTAAATGCAAAATTATGAAATAAGTTATTGGAATTATATTTTTGATTAACTACTATGTTTTTTTCGTCGGGACCTCGACATTCAATTCTTTTATTGCAGGCATTTAAACTATGTTCTGAGATTTCGCTAAAAGTAATTGAACCTAAAAATCCGCACATATAAATCTAATTATATTGTTTAATAATTAATGTCAGTTATTTAAAAAAAAAATTCATAGTAATTGTTTTTTATTTTTTGTGAATGTAGAAATTATTTATTTGCACTATCATTTATTTTTCTGAAATGGTAAATAGTTCTTGCAGATACATCTTTATAATATGATATTAGGTTGGGATAAAATAATCTATAGAGTGTTAAATAAACAGATGACCTCTTCTTTTTCTTTATGCTGCAAAGTTCCAGCATGACATCAAAATACTCTTTACACATTCGGTCGGAAGAAAAAGGAAAGTTTTTATTTCTTTGATAATAAACTTCGTAGTTCATATAAATATTGTTGAGTTTTTCTAATAAATTACTGTCTTTGAATTCAATACCATAATCGCTCTGATATTCTGTTACTCCTCCACTTTTAACATATAAGACTGGTAAACCACAAAGAGCTCCCTCAATATGATGATTTCCAGAGGGTTCGTTAATAGATCCTGTAATATAAAGGTCATGAGTTTTAAGCTCATTTGATAATTCTAAATCTGAAATAGGTTTTAAGTAACATGAATTTCTAAATTTAAAGTCTTTTGGTAGGTTTCCAATATAGGTAAAATTAAACTTTTCTCTAAGCTCTTGGTCATCAAGCAATGTGTCTAGATGTGAATATGAATCGAAGCCTTTATTCCAATTATTGCCCCAATGGTGTGTGACAATCCTTAGCTTTGATTCACGATCCCATACTTCTTTATTAATTTTATTAAACACTCTATTATTTGATCCAGACATTATTACTTTTGACTCACCAACTTGTATTTGGTTCTTGTTAAATAAATCTTGAATCCACGAACTCACGTAAATTGTGAAATCAGATCTATTACTTATAGAAATCATTTTTTTATTTACAAAATTTGTATTTTTTCTTTCGTCACACTCGTTAACTCTATGAATAATCTTAACTTGACTGTTGACAAATTTTTTATAAAGTCTGGCTTCTAATAATGTGATTGTTGATGTTGATGACTCTATTCTGGGTTCAGTCAGTAAAATTATATCAATACCAGGCTCAGTTAAATTATTTGTTACCTCAATATTTTTTGACTTTAAGTACTTTTCCAAGTTTATTGTAAATAAATTACCACCACCCCATGGGCCTTTAATTGTTTTTGAGCCCAGAGCAACTTTCATATTATTTTGCATGACACTTTATATAGTAGGCTTTTATAAACTAGATAGTTTTTATATATATAAATAACAATTATTCCTATTTTAAAATCTATATCATATTTTAATATGGGTTAAAATATTTACATGAATATCCTTTATTTCTCTACATTTGGCTATTCACTCAAAATCTGGGATGAATCAGGTCAACTCAGCAGGGAAGTTAAACATTTCAGTAAGATACATGAAAAAAATAATGACATAAATTTTACGATTATTACTTATGGAGATGCAGGTGATGAAAAACTCATTAAAAATGAATTTATTAAAGTCATACCTATTTATAAATATATAAAAAAATCTAATTACAAAATTGTTAACTTTATTAAATCTTTCTTTATATTCACGATTATTCAAAAATTAGATTTAAAGAAGCATGAAATACTAATTCAAAATCAACTTCTTGGTTTTTGGGTAGCTTATATTTTTAAATTAAAATTAAAAATTCCATTAATTATTCGCACAGGTTATGACATGTATGAATTTGCTAAACTTGAAAATAAAAGCTTTTTTAAAAAATATTTTTTTAAACGTCTGACAATTCTTGGTCTAAGCTGTTCTGATGTCTATACAGTAACTAGCCACTGTGACAAGAAGTTCTTACTCGGTAACTTTAGAATCAAAAATCATTCAAAAGTCAGAATAAGACCTAATTGGGTACACATAAGCCAAGAAGCTCTAAAAAATACAGCAAATAAGAGATCTTCTAAAAAATTTGTAAGTGTTGGGAGATTGGAAAAACAAAAAAATTATTCATATATTATAGAAGCCCTTGAGGGTAGCAATTATAGTCTAGATATATATGGTAACGGTACTCTTCACCACGAATTGAACAAGCTGGCTGAAGACTTAAATGTTAATGTAAACTTTCTTGGAATAATTGAAAATGAAGAGTTGGTTAAAAGATTACGAGATTACAAATACTACATAACAAGCTCAATATTTGAAGGAAATCCAAAAAGTACTCTTGAAGCTATGTCTGCTGGGTGTCTAATAATTGCTAGTAACATAAAAAATCATACTGAATTTCTTAATAATGAAAACTCCATATTGTTTAATAATGATGATTCATCTTTAAAAGATACAATAAGTAAATTGGATGCCTAGGAAAAAAAACACAACAAAATAATAAATAATTCACTGAACACATTGGAGCAATCCTATACTCTCGATGGCTTAGTAGAGAAAGAACTAATTGACTTATATGAATTAACTAAATGAAGAAAATATTATTCCCAATCTACTCCAAAAAACAAGTCTCAGAGCTATTTTTTTTCACCAGGGCTTATAATTATGTTTAAAAAAGAAAAGAAAGTATAGTCTTGAAAATTTCAATAATTACTTCTTATACGAATCCAGAAGAAAGAATGGATCCGTGGAGAGAATCCGTACAGTGCTATGAAGAATTTGCTGACGAGGTAATCATCATGGGGAGTAATTTTAAAGAAGAATTTGCTTTCTCTGATTTTGGACCTATGTTTGACAAAGGCTTTGATGATTCACAAGGCGATTGGGTAATAAAAATGGATATTGACACAATAATCCATGAAAAAGACTTTAATAATCTTTACTCAGCGCTTAAAACCTACGATAACTATCCAGCTGTATCATTAAGAAAATTTCAATTTTTTACTCCAAATAGATTTCATACAAAATCACGAATGGGTATGGTTTTAAATAAAAAAAAATACAGCGATATAAAATTTAACGGTGGGAGTGATGGTTGTGACCCAACAGTAAATGGAGTCCACATTAATGAAAAAAATGTTCCAAGAATAAATGTCCCTTTTTGGAATTACGACTCAATGTTTAAGACTAAAGAAGTGATTTCTAATGATAGAGCTAGATTCGCTAGAGCATGGAAACGTACTTTTGATAATTATGGAGACAGAGGTGGTGCAGAACCAGATATTGCATTTACAGCATGGTTCAAAATGATAGAAAATAGGTATAAAAAACATATTTTTAAAGCAAAAAAAACTGATCACCCAAAGTTTATTCAAAATAAAATTAGCACCCTAGGGAAAGAACAATTCGGATACAACCTATTTGGACTTGATGAAACAATGGATAGGTCTATTTATAATTACGCTGAAGCAATTAATGAGAGGTATATCAGTGAGATGAAATTATCATTTGATACCTCTTATAAAAATGCTAACTTTAAATAATACAAAATTATTTTTTATTTTAGTTTTTATACACTAAAAGCCAATAAAATTTAATTTAAGATGAGTAATGAAAAAATTTTATATGTTTTTGGTCCTGGACGAAAAACTAAGTTAAATGAAAATAACTATCAGGCAAAAGAGTTCTTTTATAGTTATTTATATTTTAAAGAAAAGTATGGGGCAAAAATCATTGAAGTTAATAAAAATGCTCAGAATAAAAGTGGCTTAAGAAAAATAATATATTTTTACGACAGAGTAGTTGTAAAATTGACTAGTTTTCCAAGTTATGCAATAGAACTTATTTTTAATAGAAATATTCGTATTTATAATAAATCGGAGTCAATCATTTTTACATCCGATGCACTTTTTCTTTCTTTTCTACCAATAGCATTTATTTTCAAGCTGATACGAAAGCCAAATAAGAATATCGTAATAACTATGGGATTATTCGGAAAAATTTCAAATAATAATCTTGAAAAACTATTTAATTTTGTGTTCCTAAAAATCATTCTTTATTCAAGTGATAAATTTGTATTTCTTGGATATGGAGAATATTTATTTGCTAAAAAACATTTTAAAAGACATTCAACAAAGTTTGAATATCTTCCTTTTTGTATAGATGGAGATTTTTGGTCTAGTTCAAAGACATTTAAAAAAAAGGGGGTACTATTCGTCGGTAATGATGGAAAGCGAGATTTTGAATTACTAAAAAATTTAACAAAAGAAATGAAAGATATTAGTTTTACTCTAATTACAAATCATGATTTAGATATTATACAAGATAATGTAAAAATTATAAAAGGTAACTGGTCATCACAACTTTTAACTGATGAAGAGTTAAGAGATTACTATTCAAAGTCAAAAGTAACAATAATACCTTTAAAAGAAAGCTTGCAGCCTTCAGGACAAAGCGTAGCTCTTCAATCTATTGCTTGCAAAACTCCAATAATAATTTCAGAGACAAGTGGCTTTTGGGATGACAAAGATTTCATTAGCAATTTTAAAATTCAAGTTGTTAAAAGCAGAGACATAAATGCTTGGAAAAATATAATTTTGAATTCTCTAGCTAACTATAATGAAATAAATCTTAGCAATAAAAATTTAAAAAACTTTTATTCAGATTACGATATAGAAAAATTTGACTTGGGCTTAGAAAAAATAATATCAAGTTAATATAAGTAAATAATAAAAATTAGTAAGTTTGGAATAAATTGAAAAAGATAGTTATCACTGGTGGCCTTGGTTACATTGGCATGGAGTTAGCCAAGATTTATTCTGGAAAGTCAAATCACTACGATATCACAGTCATTGATAAGACTTTTTACTCTGAAAGAGTAAGCCAACTTAAAAGATGGGGAATTCAGTTCAATCAAGTGGACATAAATAATAAAATAGAGATAAAAAAAGCACTGACTGATTCTGATATCATTTACCACCTGGCAGGAATAACAGATGTTGCTACAACCATAGAAGATGTTAATGTCCAAAGAGAAAAACTCGTTAGAAAAACTGGTATTGAGGGAACCAGAAATATAATTAGATTTGCTCCAGAAAATTCTAAAATAATATTTCCCTCCACCCACGTAATCTATGAAGGTTTAAAGAAAGTAATCACCGGAATTCCTGAAACTTTAAAACCTAAACCTGTTCTTGAATATGCTAAAGGGAAATACCAGTCTGAACAAGATCTGCTTTCCTCCGAAAAAGATGTTGTAATATTAAGACTTGGTTCAGTGTATGGAAAATCATATGACTCTACAAGATTAAATATCATGCCTAATTTATTTTCAAAAATTACTTCTTCAGATGGAGAACTAAAACTTTACTCTGGAGGAGATCAAATAAAAAGTCTTGTATCGGTATACGATGTGGCTAGATGTTTTGAATATGTTGGTGAAAACATAAATATTAAAAACCAGATATACAACTGTATAAATGAAAATCTTACAGTAAAACAGGTTGCTAGACTATGTAAAAAAGTAAATAAAAATCTAGATGTAGTTATTACAGATGATCCTGTTCCAAATAAAGGATACTCATTATCAAACAAAAAAATTATTAATGAAGGTTTCAGATTTCACTATAAATTAGAGAGCTCAATTAAAACTATGGTTGAAAGCTGGAAAGATAGAAAAAAGTATAAGTCAAATGAGCTTATTGAAATTGGTGCTGATAACTTTGTCGATTCGAGAGGAATTATTTCAAATTATTATATTGATGATTCAATAAATATGATTGGGTATGTGGAGTCAACAAAAAACTCAATCCGTGGAAATCATTACCACCCGGTGCAAACTCAAAAGTGTTTGTTAATTAAAGGAAAATTTATTAGCATCACAAAAGATTTGATGGATCCTCACTCCGTAATTGAGACTAGATTAATAAATGAAGGTGATTTATCTACAATTCCTCCACATGTGGCACACACTATGGTTTTTTTAGAAGATTCTATATTTTTAAACTTAGTCAATGGCGAGAGAGAACATGAAAACTATGGAACGACTCACACTATCAAATACGACCTAGTAGATAAAAGTCTAGCAAATTTGTTGATAAAGTCGTACAAGACTTGTTGTAGGGTCTGTGGGAACAATAGACTTGAAAACTATCTCTCTTTAGGTTTGTCGCCTTTAGCAAATAATTTACTTAAAAATGCAAACAGTAAATCTGACATGTACCCATTAGAGCTTATGTATTGTCACATCTGTTCTAATTCACAACTTAGTGTTGTGGTTCCTCCAGATGAAATGTTCAATAATTATCTCTACTTGTCATCAACAGCTGAGAGTTTTAGAAAGCACTTTAGTGACCTCGCATTAAAACTAAAAAAAGAACTATCCCTGAAAAAAAGTTCATTAGTTGTAGACATTGGTAGCAATGATGGAATTTTTCTTAAACCTTTAAAAGACTTAGACATTAATAGTATTGGTGTTGAACCTGCAGAAAATGTTGCAGAAATTGCTAATAAGCAGAAATTAAAAACTTTGGTTGGATACTTTGATGAGAAAATTTGTAAAAAAATTATTAAAAATTATGGTAATGCTGACCTTGTAACAGCATTTAATGTTTTTGCTCATAGTGATGAACTAAAAAATATAGCTGTAAATGCTTCAAATCTTCTAAAAAGAAATGGCACATTTATCTTTGAGGTTCAGTATATTTACGACACAATCAAAGATCTGACTTTTGATAATATTTATCATGAGCATGTTAATTACTGGAGTGTACTGTCAATTCTTCATTTTTTCGAAGATCTTAACTTAAATGTATACAAAATAGATAATATTGACACTCATGGAGGGTCAATCAGAGTATATTGCTCTAAAAATCCAAAAATAAGATTACACAAGAGTGTAAATAAATTGTTAAAAAAAGAAAAAGCATCTGGCTTCGATAATATTCAAATGTATAAAAGATTTGCAGAAAAAGTAAAGAAAACTAAAGAAGCTTCTATTGAAGTTCTTGAAGAAATAAAGAAAAATCAGAAAAAGATTGTGGGGTATGGCGCACCTGCGAAGGCAACAACAGTGCTTAACTATTTTGGTATTACAACTAAATATTTCGATTATGTAGTTGATGACAATAAGCTGAAACAGAATCTATTCATTCCGGGAACTGGAATAAAAATTTTAAACTCGAATAAAATAAACCCAGAAGATATTGACTATGTTTTAGTACTTGCGTGGAACTTTTTTGAAACAATAAAGAATCAGCAAGAAGTTTATTTTCACAACAGTAAGTTTATTAAATTAAAATAGAGTAAAAAAAATCTTTAATTCCTTATAGGTTCTTCAGTCCATCTAAAATATCAATTTCATTTTTCCAAATATTTTCATTAACCCTTTGTTTGAAATCTTTTTTTGTGAGTGAGTCATTAATCAAATTTCCATAAATAGCATTAAAATTTTTTTCTCTAGTAATTTTATATATGCCCACAAACTCTTTTATAGTTAAGGGCTTGGAGCATAGTCTTACTCTCTCGAAAGGAATTAAAGGGTTTTGAAAAATTTTAGCTTCTATGGCACTAATTACGTCATCAATGTGGACTGGACTTAATAGATGCTCACCATTTGAATTAAAGTTTATATTTTTCATATCTTCATTCTTTTTTAAATAAGGTATTAATTTATTACGAAAATCATCTTTGCCATATAAATCACCAATTCTCAATGCAAGGACTTTAAAAGATGCTTCGTGTGAAATGTATTCAAGATAATCCTCAAAATGCTGCTTACTAATCGTATATAAATTATCAGCGGGACTAAATAAATCTTGCCAAAGTGATCCTGAATACACAAATGTCTTAACATTGGAATTGTTTGATGCTTCAATGAGCTTAGTTCCCAGAATAAGGTTTACGTCTATATATTTTTGAATATCAACAATATCGTCTGGAACATGGCGTTGAGATGCAAAATGAAAAACATATTCAAAATTTTCTTTTTTAAAAATACTCTTTAATTCATCATAATTATTTATTTTTATATTTGTGACATTACTCAATGAGATATCATTTACGTTTGTCAGTGAGGTAAATTCATAATCAGTGAATTTTTTTATCACCCTTCTTCCTAAAAAGGAGGAAGCACCAGTAATAAATATTTTTTTCATCTATTTCAATAATAAAATCATTTCTTAGCTAGTTATATAGTTTATCTAAATAATCATTTACCTGTTTGAGGCTAAATTCATGAGTATTTTTAATTGATGGTAGGTGTGCTTTTTCCCAATCAACAATACTTTTAATTGTTTCGGGAATATTATAAATTGGTTCCCAACCTAATTCTTTTTTTGCTTTATCACTGTTAATGGTCAATACATCCACTTCTTTATATTTCTGATTCTTGTCAGTAGTAATTCTGATATCTGTTCCCCACGTATTTATGAATTTCTCAGAAAGATACTTAGAAGTAAATTTATTATTAATCTTTGAATTTAAATTAAATATATCTGAATTGTTTTTTGTGAAATTATTTTCAGCTATCAATAAATATCCATATATAGAATCTAAAACATACTGCCATGGTCTAATAGCGTTTGGCATTCTTAATAGAAAATCATCATTCATGTTTACAGATTTAATTAGGTCGGTAAGAAGTCTGTTCTCAGCTCTATCTCCACCACCAATTACATTCCCTGATCTAACTGTTGAAATATTTAAATTTTTATTTTTCGAAGAGTTTATAAATGCTGTAATTATATTTTCGACAGCAACTTTCGAGGCACTGTAGTAACCTTTGCCACCTAATTCTGAAATTTCAGTGTTGTCTAAATCTGAGTATTTATAGACTTTATCTGTTGTTGAAATTACTAATGTCTTAGTGTTGCTGGAATTATTGACAGCTTCCATTACATTATAACTTCCAATTATATTTGAATAAATTGTATCCTTTGGATTTTTATAACCTTCAATAACTAAACTTTGAGCTGCAAAATGGAAAACAATGTCAGGGTTTATATCACTTATTAGTTTATTTAGGTTTTCAGTACTTGAATTTGATATATCTAAGAATGTTTCTGAATTAAATATAGTTTTAATATTACTAAGACTGTATATTCCATCTTTTTCTTCTCTAGAAATTCCATGAATTTCTACATTTAAACTACTTAAAAATAATGAAAGCCAAGAACCCTTGAAGCCAGTGTGGCCAGTTATAACTACTTTTTTATTGTTCCAAAAATTTATAAAATCATTTCTCATTTCTAATAACCATGTTATTCACTTAAATCTATTAATTTCGTAATGTTTTTGATTCTTTTAATAATGTTTTTACAATATCAGTTTGGATTTTTTTATTAAGATGCTGACCCATCGGCAAATATAAACCATTTTTACCTATTCTTTCAGAAGTCCTGAGGTTGGTGGTATTTTTAGATACAGGTAGAAATGGTTGCAAATGAAGTGGCCAGAAAAAAGGTCTAGTCTCGATTCCTTCATTGGAAAGAGATCTGATTAAATTATCTCTGGCATTTTCTTTTTTTAATACAATCCCGAAAACCCAAAAATGATTCTGTATTTGATTTACTCTGCTTAATGGAAGTTGAAAATAATCTTGACAATCCTCCAATAAGTCTAAGTAAGTATTACCTTGAGCAATTTTTAGTTTAATAATCTTATCTAAATTTCTTATTTGGGATATACCCAGTGAAGCCTGCATGGAGCTCATTCTGAAATTCCAATACATATTATTATGTACAAACCTTTTCTCATTATTAAAATCAAGATTTCTCATTTTTTTTAATTTTTGATAAATAGATTCATCATTTGTTAATAGCATGCCTCCTTCGCCTGTTGTGATATGTTTATTTGCATAAAAGCTAAAAGTTGAAATCGTTCCAAATGCTCCACAATATTTTTTAGAGTATTTTTGACCATGAGCTTCGGCAGCATCTTCTATAACCATAATCTTTTTTTTTGAACAATAATTAGCTATTTCTTCTGCTTCGGCTGTAAGGCCATAAGTATGCACCATCAAAACGGCTTTAGTTTTAGGAGTTACTACTTTTTCAACATCCTCAAGGCGCATATTCCATGAGTCTTTATCCACATCACAAAATACTGGTTTACCCCCTGCTCTCAAAACAGCTGATAAACATGATACAATTGTAAATGAAGGTAGAATGACTTCGTCTCCATTCTTTAAATTAACATTTTGAAGTGCTAAATCTAATGCAGCTGAACCACTTGATACTGCTACAGCAAATTTCATATTAAATTTTTTAGCGTACAATGTTTCAAATTTTTCTACTTCAGGACTGGTCCCAGATATTAAATTTTTATTTAGAGACTTTAATACATTTAACTTATCAATTACTGTAATTCTTGGTTCGAATACCCTTATCATTTTAAAAAAGAACTTTGTCTATTGATTCTGTATAGGGTCCTTGTTTGACTTCAATAAATTTGGAATCGGAAATTACTTTAATTCCATGCCCCCCTGAAATTAGACAAATTGAATCACCTGTTTTTAAGTGAACCTCTTGGACTAATAGATTATCTTTGTCGAAAATATCTACTCTTAACTCTCCTTCAATTACGACTAAGACTTCCGATGTTTTGTAAACTATTCTCTTTTGCTCTGGGTGAATATGTTTATTTATTGACTCATTAGATTTTAGATTAAAAGATGCAAATTGAAATTCTTCTTTGTTTTCAGTAGTAAAGTTTTTATTATTTTTTATGTCAGATTTTTTAATAACATGCGCCAGTAGCTTTCCATTATTATCTAAAACCTTCATGTGCTATTTTATATCAAATATAGCTGCTTTAAAATACGGAATAGCTCTTTTTAATAACATTTTTAAAGAGGTCCCTGATTTCGATGTTCCATATTTTCTTGTAAGACATATATAACCTACTTCCTTCATTTCTATATTTTGGAACTTTAACTCCTTAATCAAATATACAAAATAATCACCGTATGAAGCATTAGTGAAAATATAATCTTTGAAATATTCTTTTTTTCCAAGTATAAACCCACTAGTTACATCTTTAATGTCTGAATTTATAACTCTGTATAAAAATGTATTAAAAAGTTTAGATAAAAAAACAGCAGCTACTGAGTCTTCCGACTGGTAAATATTTCTGATAGAAGTAAAGACATTTTTATTTTCAATTTGAGTTCCTTTATACCCCCCCCCATCAACAAATCTTGACCCAATAATTACACTAGAAGGTGATTCAATGCCTTCTTTAATAAGTTCTGCAACTACTGTCGCAGACATAGACCCATCTGCATCTAGCCATAAAACATTCTCATATATTGATCTTTTAATTCCTTCTAATATTGAAAGAGGTAGTGATTTTGGACTCTCTCTCTTAATTAGTCTTATTTGCTTGTTTATGTCAATTAGCTTGTTTAATACTTTTTCTGTATCGTCGGTCGAATTATCATCTACAACAATAATCTCAAACTTAGATAAATTCTTTGGTAAATTATCAATAATCTCAGGAATTAAAATTTTTAAATTATCTGCTTCATTCAAAGTAGGTAATATTATAGACACGCCGATGTTGTTATAGGTTTCCTTCATTTAGATTTTATACCGGTAAAAAAAACTCTGTCATATAGAACATAGATGAAAAAAAGTACTATTGAAAAATACATGAATAAATTCATTTCAACGGTTTGCGGCGAATTCCAATGGTTCAAGTTCAATGTATAAAATATATATGATGTTGTAATTAAGAATTTTCCAAAATTATTTTTATGCATGATTATGGATTTTATAAACAACAGAACTATGAGATGGCCAAGCGAGTAATAGCTAAATCTTATTGGAGGGTACCAACCTATAAAAGACCAAAAAATATACAAAAATAGACAAATAGATACTGTTAATTTTATACTTTCATCAAAATTTTTATTAATTCTAAATTGACTGAAATAGAAATATAATACAAATAAGATTAACACCGACAGGTATAGTAATAATTGGAAATTGTCTTGAATATAACATAGAAAGTTTCCTGGAATTGTTACGCAGTGCCACTCACTCTGATAGTTAATTTTTCCTCTTAAAAAATCAAAAATCCAAATAAATTGTCCCCAGTATTCTGTATTTGCGTCATAGGGATTATTGCCGAGTATTAATTTTATGTAGATTTGATACGCAACAGTTGGTGCTAAGAAAAATAAACAACATTTATACTTAAAATCTTTGATTAAATGATCTCTGTTTGAGTATATTTCGAATAGTAAAATCCATGCAAAAGTAACTAGGAAACTCCTATGTAGTAGAAATAATAAGCCAAATAAAAAAGAGGAATTAAAATTAACAGTCTTACTAGATTGTACAAAATAAATACTCACTAAAATTGCGAGAAAAGTTAACAGCTGATGAGAAGGGTCAAAAATTCCCCATTTGAATAAAGGGCTTATTAATAAAATCAGTGGAAGTAACGTTGAATTAGTAAAAGACAATTCTTCATCTTTAAAATATATCTTTTTTATGAGTACTAAAGATATTGCAGCTATTCCTATTTGTACTAAAAATGTTGAAAGAAATGTTGTGTTTATACTTTCGAAGCTGAAGAGACCAACAAAAAATTTAACTCCGGAATTCACAAACGCAATTAATAGAATATATAAAGGTCTATCTTGATAATTAAAATCTTCAGCAAATACTTCTTGTAAATTCGTAAATCCTCTTTGATATAATTCTTGATCACAACTTTTCGGGTAAGTAAATTCAACATTAGTTGAAAGTACATTTACTGTGTAGTCAATTAATTCATTGCAAATATAATAATTAGGAGATTGAATTTCATATATAAAATAATATGCAAAAACTGGAATTGAAATAATTAGTAAAATTAAGTAATTTTTTATAAAAAGTTTTTTCATGAAATTTTAATAATTAACACTTATCTTACAGTCAAAATAAAATATATAGTATGATTAAAAATCTATTTCATAGAAGTTCAATAATATCTGCATTATTCAATTTTTTTATTCTTAAATTGATAATTGAAATAGATGGTAATATCTCGCTTAGATATTTTTCTGATGAGATTTATAGTTTCTACCAATTTGAAACTTTCTACATCACTATGGACTACATAATTGGTTTTATAGCTATTTTTATATATATAACAAAAATTTTTGTTGAAAATACAAGACTTGTACCTGGTAATAGATATTCCGAGTATATTTTATATTTTTTCATATATTCAAGTTGCCTGCTAATGACATTGTTGTTTTTCCGAATTTATGACATTGAGCGCTTATATTTGCTGATTTATGTAATAGTTTTACCTTTTTGTGATATTTTAATATCAAAATATTTGATTAAAAGGTTGGAAAGTGGAATTATATTAGCAATAGTTGGCATGATAGTAATTGTATTCAGCTACACAGATAAAAGTACTATATTTTCTGAAACTATTGAACTTGAAGAAACAACTATTGAAAATGAATTCATAAAATTTGAAACTATTGTTGAATCTGAATTTGATCTTTCTTTAGACTACAGACTTACTATAGCGAAAATTTGTTGTGATAAATATGCATTTTATAACACTGGTGGGAAAAGTTTAGGTTATTTAGAGGTATATGGAAACCACCTTTTACACATTACAGGAACAGGGGTACTGCTAAATTATGACATTGATAAATTAATTTCAAATAAAGGTCAGATTCCTAAATTGATTGAAACTAACATTAATCAAATTACAAGAAATCCTCTAATAAAAGATTTGGAAAACTGGGAAAGTATCAAAGACATCTTGATTCATAACGATCAAGTTTATATAAGTTATATTGAAGAACAGTCCAATGATTGTACAAACGTACAAATAATTACTGGTAAGTTAGATTTAAAAAAAATTGTATTCGAAAAGTTCTATGAATATGATGAATGTGTTCAAAGAGCAGTTAGTCCGTATAATGCACACCAATCTGGTGGTAAATTATTAGCAATTAATGATGAAACAATAGCTTTAACTACTGGTGATTATAGGAAATATAAGAAAGCACAAGATTTAGAAAGTGTTTTTGGAAAGATTTTATCTATTGATTTAAATACAAAGAAGACTGAGATAATTTCTCTGGGGCATAGAAATCCCCAAGGAATAAGCGTAACAAAAAATTCTGATTTTTTAATATCTACCGAACATGGGCCCAAAGGTGGAGATGAAATAAATATAATTAATTTGACACAACAAGAAAACTTTGGATGGCCCCTCGCTTCCTATGGCGAACATTATGATGGATCAAGTAAACCCGAGGCCCCGTTGGCTAAGAGTCATGATGGATTTAAACAACCAGCCTGGTTTTTCTCAACTTACCAGAGTGATCCACATGGAATAAGCAATATTGAAATCAACCATTTCTCTGATACGAATAGTTTTTTTGTTGGGACTATGAAAGCTGGTTTATTGTATGAAATTGAGGTAGATATTTTAAATAATGAACTAACAAGCATCACCACATACAAAATTGGTGACAGGATTAGGGATTTTATTTACCACGGAAAGACAAAATCATATATTCTTCTACTTGAAGAAAGACCCGCTTTTGGAATACTAAAAGAAAAAAATACTTCAAATTTAGAAACTCCTTATTTTTTAACGAAAAGTTAAAAATTTAAGAAACTATAAATAAATCCCACTTATAAAATTATGACAAAAAAACCTAGTTATAATTAACTTCCATATGGTACAAAAAAAAAGAATAGAAAGTATCTATAGTTCGATAGATATTGGTTCTAATTCAATACTGACTTTTCTAACTTTTGTTTTAATATCAAATTACTTTAAGTCAACGGAAAAAGGTTCAATAGGTATAGATTTAATTGGTTATTTTGGATTAATTTTATCAGTCGCAGCTTTAGTCGAAACAATACAAGCAGGTCTGTATGAAAATCCTGCTTTTTTGGGTTATGGTATTGGTTATAAAAGTTTTAGACTTTCAATATTCAATATACTTCCGTTTATTTTAATTCCTATACTTGCGATAAATCAACTCATTCTTTCGGGTTACTTCATATCAAGTACTCTTTATTGTTTATCCCATGTAGTTTTACATAATATTCGAATTTTTGACTATACAAATAATAAAGTAAAAATAAGTGCCTACAGGTCCTCGCTAATTTTCATACAACAAATAGGGTTTTTTGCGTATATATATTTTTTGAAACCTGAAATAAACCTTAATCATATTTTTATAGGAATATCTTTAATAAGATTGGTTTTAATATTATTGAACTACAAAAAGATATTTGCAATTACTGATACCCAAAATAATGAACAAAATCTATATTTTTTATTTACATCTTTAATGTCAATTGTCAGGTCTAGGCTACCACTTTGGCTTCTATTACCATTTGGGCTTGGACTTGTTGGGGTCTATGAATCTTTTAGAACATTGATGGAGATTTATTTATCTCCATTTAAACCAGTAAATTTAATTCTCAGAAAAAATTTAAAAAGAGACGGACCGAAAAACATACTAATTTTTGGAATAATATGTGGCATTTTATCTTCTTCATTTGTTGCGGGGACATATTTTTTAATAACTACTTTAGAAATTTATAATATACCCCAGTTACAAAACAAATTTCCCTATTTTAGTCTTATCACAATTACTTTCTTTTTTTGGATTTCGGAAGTCACAGGGTTCATTTTCCAATCTAATGGATTTATGTTATTCGAAACAATAAGAAGGATAATTGCGATTTTAACTTTTTTGATAAGTGGATTAATATTTTATAATTTTTTAAATCTTAATTTATTTTTGTTTTTAATATCAACAATTTATATTCTTGAAAGTCTTATTTCAATATGGTCAAAGTCTAAATTGAAAATCAAATTGTAGAAAATTAATAATGGTTAATAATTCTTTTATAATTCAAATATAATGAACAATCATTTTGGGATCAAGGACTATAAGAATATGTTTAATAAATATGGTATTAAGCTTCCCGTATACTATTTTTTTGAAAACCATCTTTTTGATATATTGAATAAAATTGATACTCACAAAAGACTTCTAAAAAGTGAGTACTCAAGTAAACCAATCAATTTTGATGAAGGTGTTTACTACATGGCTTCATTTAATTCTGTTATTAAAAAAACAGTTTCGATTATTCATGCTTTAGAAAGTGAAGAGTTTGATAACTATAATCTTATAGACATAGGATCGGGAAAGGGTAAAGTTTTATTCATATGGAATAAATATCTAAATAAACATAAACTCAAAAATAAAATTATAGGAATTGAATATGATTTAGAATTATCTGAAACAGCAAGTAGGAATCTGAAAAATAAAAACAACATACAACTGTTAAATTTGGATATTGAAAACACGCCAGATTATATTTTCAAAGAAGATGCTATATATTATTTATACAATCCATTTGGTGAAAAAATTATAAAATTTTTTTTAGATAAGATTAATAGCAAACATTTTATAATATACAATAACCCCGTTCATCTTAATACTTTTTTAGACAGTAACTATGAAATCGTCAAGAATAACAATGATTTTCATCCAAATTTGGATTGGGTAATTTTAAGAAAGAAAAATCTAATTTAATACATCAAATCACATTCTGAATTATCATAGAAAAAGCATATGAAAGATTTAACTATTTCTGTTGTCATTCCTTGTCTGAATGAAGAGAAAACTATTCGATATTGTATAGAAAAAGCAATACTTGGAATTAAAAGTTCAGGTCTAAAGGGTGAGATAATAGTTTCAGATAATGGGTCAAATGATAGCTCAATTGAAATTGCATCTGAAGCAGGAGTTAGAGTCATAAAAACAGATGAAATCTATGGAACTAAAGATAACCCCAGAGGTTATGGCTCAGGATTAAATGCAGGTATTAATGCTGCAAATGGTGAGTACATCATTATGGGAGATTCTGATTCGACTTATGACTTTGAAGATATACCTAAATTTATCGAAGAACTCTCCAATGGAAATGACCTTGTAGTTGGAAACAGATTTAGTGGGGGAATTGAAAATGGGGCAATGCCATTTTTAAATAGGTATCTTGGAAATCCTTTTCTTAGTTATCTTGCTAGAAAATTATTCAATTCAAAAATTAGGGATTTTAATTGCGGTATAAGAGCATTTACTAAGAAAGCTTATAAAAAAATGGATTTGAAATCCACAGGTATGGAATTTGCAACTGAAATGATTGCAAAAGCATCTTTACTGAATTTAAATGTAAGTGAAGTTCCGACAACTCTGAGCATCTCAATATCTCCAAGAACCCCTCACTTGAAGCCTTTTAGAGATGGCTTTAGAGTTTTAAGCTTGCTAATAGCATATAGCTTCATTGCACTTTTTAATAAAAGCTTTAATATAATTCTTTCAATTTTTGTTCCAATTTATTTAACTTTAATTTTGTTTGTCCCATTGAAAATTAAAGAAATTGAGATTTCGTTTGGAGCACTAAGTGTATTTCAGAATATTGTACTAATTACCCTAATCTTAAAATCAATGTTAAAAATAACATCGAAATTATTTCCAGAATTTATTCAAAATAATACAAATACAAACAAAGACAGGAACTTTGGGTTAGTATTTTTATCTATTGGTATTTCTTTATATTTAATTGAATTTTTTTATTGGGGCTCATTGGGATTTGGAGCAATTAATCAAATATTCAATCTTAAAGTTCTATCACTTGCTTCTTTATTTGTAATCTATGGAATTTTTGAGAGTTTTAGAATATTCATTGTAATTTCTCTTAAATATTTTCCGAAAAATTGAGACTCATTACTATGAGATTTGTTGCTATAGGTGAAATCCTTTAGCAAATTGATTTATACTTTTTTTAAATAAAATAGCAACGATTCAGAAATTATTCTTTTTCTAGCTTGAAAGGATAATTTATAGAAATTTGTTTTTCAAATATTAAATTTGTAATAATATTATGAATTGAGATTTTATCAAAGTTAGAGTCAATTTTTTTTGCTAAAAAAATAGATTCTGGTGAAATATAATAATATAATTTTTTTGTCTTTTTATTAAAGTAATAAATTCTATTTTCGAATCTTTTAGATAAGTCGGCAATATTAGTATTCTTATCATAAATTAGCACAAAAAGAATAGACTTAAAGAAATATCCTTCCGAATTATTGATTGCTGTTATTACGTCGCTCCCCAAATATTCTTCATTGGTAATTTTTTTCTCTTCGATAGAAAAGATTTTGATTTTTCCTTCATCTATTGCTATTGAAAAGTTCTGTTTAAACAATCTATCTCTATTTTGTATATAGAAATCATCCCACTTAATAGTGTCTTTATTTTTTTCAAGGTACAAAAAATTTGATATTGTTTTGGTAAATAAATTGATTTTTTCTCTTATTGATAAATGATCTCCATCTAACTGAAGTCTTTCAAGTTGACTTTTATTAGAGATTATTGAGTGTCCAATTAGTCCAGGCTTTATATTACGTCTTATTATTCTTGCACTTAAGGGTAAAAAGTCAATTTGCCTATGCATTAAGGGCCTGTGTCCAAACAATGAAAGGTCATTTGACAAAATGTTGAATATTTGAGGTAACTCATCTAACTTACATCTTCTTAAAAATTTTGCATAATTATTTACAACAATATCCAAACCGTGGGGGTCTTCAAAATATTGGCTTTCACTTTTCTTCATAGTTCTAAATTTATAAAATTTAAAAGGTTTTTCTAAGTATCCAGTTCTATATGAAGTATGAATAACTGGTGATCCAATTAAAAATATGTTTAGAAAGTAAACTAGGCATCCTAAAAATAAGAGGGGAGATAGAATTAAAGATAATAATAATTTATTTATTAAAGTAATCAAAATACCAACTATAGGTTTTCTTCAAAGCTTTTTTCTGATCCCATACTGGTTTCCAGTCTAAGTATTTCAAAGCTTTCTCAATATTTAAAGACTGATGGGGAATTTCATAGTTTTGACGAGACATTCCAAGAACCTTGGGTTCTATATAAGTATCATTTACTGCTTCTGACATTAACTTGTAGATATCCATAATCGAAATATTAGGAGGATTGCTTATATTAAAAATCTTGAGCTCATCATTATCTTTAAAGTGAAGAAGGGTTTTAATAAAAGCATTAGCTACATCTTCAACATAGATAAAATCCCGAGAATAATCCCCTCCACTTCTTGTTATTGTGGGGGTTTCGTTGTGAATAAACGCTCGCATAATTTTTGGAATTAAGCGTGAAAAATTTAAGTCACCTCCTCCAAAAACATTACCACATCTGAGTATTGCAATATCTAACCCATAGGTAGTTGCATAAGTCTGTGCGAGTAAATCTTCCGAACTTTTAGAAAACTCATAAGGAAATACTCCATGTAGTTTGTGATCTTCCTTGGTAGGGATACTTTCAGGAACTCCATATGCTTTATCACTGGTTGAGATAACTACTTTTGATTTAGGACTATGTATCCTGACTGAATCTAAAAGATTCCATGTTCCAGTTATATTTGAAGAAAAAGTATTTATTGGATTCTCGTATGCATCTACAACTTGTGTTTGAGCAGCTAGGTGAATAATGAAATCAAATTGTTGACTTATTATAAGTTCATCTATTACTTCTTTATTTCTAGTGTCTCCCTCAATAATCGCCAGATTACTTTTATCGTGAATTTGATCTAGCTTGCTATTTTTTGTGTGAGCATGACTAAAGGATGTTACATTTACATTTTCTGATAGTAGCTTTTCTACAATCCATCCACCAAAAAGACCGCTCCCACCAGTTACTAATATTTTTTTTTCACTTAACAAGTGGCTATCTACAGAGTCGAACTGTAGGTTTTTCCAAATAGCCTATTTTATTTTAACTTAATATGATGTATTAATTTAGCAATATCTACATAAATAATTATTTTTAGATGTATTTATTTTTCAGTTGAATAAAATTTATTTATATTTGTTATATTGTATAAGTATCAATGAAAAATTATCTTAGGCTGACAACTTTATCTTTTATAGAAAGAATTTCTTTTGCGCTTGGGAGAACTATTTTTACTGTTGGTATTATTTTTTTTTATGGATACGAGATTAATGCCCAATTCAGCGCATTCTGGTCATTAATTGCTATTGTTTCAACATTTTTTCTTTTTGGATTAGATACAATCATGATAACTTATTCTAAAAATGGAAATAATAACTTTGGATATATCGGAAAATCTGACTTAGATAAAATAATCATTATTTTTATGGGCATTGGATCTTTTGTTTCAGCATTTATTTCATTCGGCATCTTTGATACATACGAAAATATTTTAAATATTAACTTTTTGTATTTTTTTATTTCTAGCTTTGCATTTTTAAGTATTAATATTTTAGGAAATCTATTTAAAGGTTATGAAAAATTTAATTTTTTAATTTATGTCAACTTACTTAGTTTCTCTATTTCTATTTTGTATCTAATTTTTAATACTGAAGGAGATGATTATATAGTATTCAATACATGGTTAATTTTTTGTTTATTGACTATCACTCTAAATTTTTTATTTTATCTATATATTAGAAAGCAAATTCCTAATAAAAGTAAAGATATAGATGATTTATTTAGTCAATCTTTCCAAAAATACATATACAGGTTGGCATATCAATTAGCTATTCGAGCAGATATATTAATAGTTTATAATCTAGTTGATAAGCAGACAGCTGGTTACTATGCAACAGCTAGATTGGTTGGAGATATCGTAGGCTACATACATCAAGGATTCTATCCGATTTTAGTTTCAAGAAGACCCAAAGAAAGTAGCTCTGAATTTTTAATACAGAAAGTTGTCATATTGATAATTGGTATTTCTGGATTTTTATTAATAAATTTACTAAACCCATTTTTAAATTCATACTTTTCTGGAGAACTTATCAAATTTGCCTCATATACAATATTTGGAAGTTCAATTTTTAACTTAATAATCTTTAGAAGTGCAGAAGTGATTGGTAAAAACAAGGTTCTCCTTTCAGTTATCTTTTTAACAATAAATACTCTTTGCATTTTTATTCTCTTTTATGTTTTAGATATAAATCTTGGGTTAAGGTTTCTATTGTCGCAAATACTGACAATTACAATAATATATTTCATTGATGATAAAATTTTTTTTGAACTAGTTTCAAAAAATAAAAACAAATAGTTTAAAGCTTATTGTTTATCTCCAGAATTTTACAAAATTAATCAAGAATCATTCCACAATGTAAATAAACAATGGGAAGAGAAAAACAAAAAAAACTTATTTTTCTTGTTTTAGTGTTAAATCTTTTAGAGCATTCCCTCCCTAAATAACAGTCTTGATATGATGTAGCTATCATTAATCAAATTGAAACAATCTGTGGTCTAACTCCAATTGACTACAAGCAAGAATTGATAGTACGGAATGATTATACATTTAAAATAGATCCCGATTTTATTCCTATAAATCTAAATGACTTTTGGGCAAATTCAGTAACAGTAAATTCTTTTTCAGAATGTGTGCATTACCTTGGAGGAGGATATGCACCCTCAAAAATAACAATTTTCAATATCTTAACATATATGTCTGTTGCCTTATTGGGAGCAATAGGGTTATTAGTTCTCAATAAATTTGTTAGAAATAATTATCATTTGGAACTTATTCTAAGATTTAAATATTTAATTGAAAATATTAAAATAAAAAGATCTTCAATAAAAATAACCTACTTCATTCTTCCTGCTTTACTAATTCAAAATTATTTTTTATTTGACTATGTAAGAACTAAAGCTGCAAGAATTACACCATTTATTGACGAATATATATCATTAGCTTCAAATCTCAGTTTTTTTAACAATCTTGACTTCAATGCTGGTAGTTTTATTGGCGGAAGTTATAGTGTGTTTTTAACCTCTGGTCCAATTTCAGCAATTGGTGGTGTTGTTGGTTGGAACTTGACTTCTAAATTAGCTGTAGCAAGAATATCCAACTTCTATTGGCTACTTTTTTTACAGCTCTTGTTGTCTCTAATAATTGCTAAGACATATAAATCAGAGTTTAAATTTCTAATTTTTATGAACGGCTTTTTATTAATACTTATTCCTTGGTGGCAAGGCTCTCTTTACATGATAGGTGAATTTGCTTCAGTTATTATCTTTGTGAATGCAATATATTTATTTAATACACATAGAAATTTAGCTATGTTGTTATTTAGTTTTTCAATTTTTTTTGGTAAATTATTAACTTTATTACCGTTTTTTATCTTTTTCATCGTAATAACTCTTCTTCAATTTAAAATTGAAAATATTTTTCGTGACTTTCTAATCTTCTCTATACCTTTTTCTTTATGGTTAACCCTTGTTGGTTTTCAATATGAAAATGGAAATACTATTAACTATATACAAGATTTATTTTCACTAATTTTAGGTCATCAAAGTGTAGGATTTGAATCAACTGAAACAATATCAGAGATTGTTATGTGGAATAACTATGACTTTGTAAGAATTTTGATAGTGCCACTATTATTTATATACATAGTAATTAACAACAAAAAGCAGTTGGATGATAAATTTGGAAAAATTAGTTTAGCTATAGCATTATCAACAGCTGGTTCATACTTGTGGTTTTGGATTTTAAGTCCAACAAAATGGATGCGATATTCTCAACATTTCACAATCGTTTTAATCATAAGCTTGATTTACATGATAACTTTTAAGATTATAAGATCAGATATTGATCTATTTTTAGTATTTTTATCATTAGGTTTATTTATAGATAACTCGAAGATTTTACTTTTAATGTTTATTCTATTTTCTTTCTACTTTATTTTTCTGCAAAATAAGTTTGAGAACTATTCAGTCTTAAAAGTTCTAATTGTTTTATTAATTTTTATTGATATAACGATTCCATATCTTCAAAAAGACACTTTTGCGAATCTTGACAATATTATCGAATCTTGTGAAAAAGAAATAGTGAGTAGCAAATGTCTTGAGGACTATAAGAATCAATAGCCATTTATATTGCCATTATTAATCCTAAGATATTACGAGTAATGAGTTAAATTTATAATATTGAAATAAAATCATAATATGAGATTAAAACTTAAACAATTATTAAACATTTTAGATATAAAAAGGATACCCTTCAGAGAAGATATCAACGGTTTAAGAGCTATTGCTGTAATGTCTGTCGTTTTCTATCATGCAGATTTTGAAATATTCCAAGGTGGCTGGCTTGGCGTAGATATATTTTTTGTTATATCAGGCTATTTGATATCAAATATAATAATCTCTGAACTAAATCAAGAGACTTTTAGCTTTAAAAAATTTTATTTAAGACGAATTAATAGGATTCTTCCTGCTTTGCTTTCAGTACTTGTATTAACTATTCCGTTTGCCTATTGGTTACTACTCCCTCGGCAAATGTTAGAGTACTCAAATTCATTATTATCATCTGTATTCTTTTATTCAAACTATTATTTCCAAAATCTTGATTTTTATAACTCTGCACCAGCAAAATATATGCCATTACTACACACCTGGAGTCTATCTATAGAAGAACAATATTATTTACTATTTCCTATATTGGCTTTTACTTTTCATAAATATTTCAGAAAATATTTTGCACACTTTATTGCTTTATTACTTTTAATTTCATTTTTATTAAATGGTTTAAGTAGTGAAAACAATAAGTTTTACGGGATTCAATTTAGATTATGGGAGTTGCTTCTAGGTGTTTTAATCATGGTTGTAGCTTCGAATCTCCAAACTAAACACCTAGAAAATATAGGAATTGTGATGATGCTTTTCCCAATTTTTTACTTTGATAGCAGTGATATAAATCAAATTGAACCCAAATTGATTTCTTTAGTAGGAATATCTCTAATTCTGTTATCAAATAATGAAAGAACAACACTGTCTAAAATATTGAGGCTAAATATTTTTCAAATCATTGGCCTAAGTTCTTACTCTATTTATTTACTTCATCAGCCTATTTTTTCTTTTATGGAAAATTATTTAAAAGGTAGGTTAATTCAAAATAATGTATTAATTAAAAATTTTTTGGTTATAGTTGTAATTTTTTTAGGATATTTATTTTTTCAATTATTTGAAAAAAGGTTAACCAAATCAAGATTTGTTTACCATTACCTTGTATTGGTTGTAATTATAATAACAATATTTTCATTTAGGTCTCTACAGACAGAGGGATACGATGAAAGGTATTCTGAAACAAGTATCTACTTAAAAAAATATTTCGACAAAAGCCAACGTGGCGGTGTCGATGAAAATTTGTGTTTAAAAGACCCATTTAGTAACCTAGAAGTTTTTTGCAATACAAGTTTCAATCCTAATAATAAAAATTTAGTTATTTTAGGTGATTCACATTTAAGAACCCTTTCGAAAGCTATCTATGATAATTATAATTCTTCTTACAACCTGTTTATTTCCACAAGGGATGGTTGTCCTTTTATCGCACCTATTGAATCTGAGACACAAGCAAGTTGCGCTAGTAGTATTACTTCAGAAGAGTACTTATTGATAACCAATACTGCTGAGACTATTACGATATTTGGAGGTAGATTTCCTTGGTATTTTAATGGACTATCCTTTGAATCAAATCTTGGTTCTACTCGAGATGATATGAACCCTGGAGGTAAAGCATTTCTAAATGATCTTAGGGACAATATTGCTTTTTTAAAAAAGAATTCAGATAGTTTGATAATCATAGAGCCAATTCCAGAACTAGGTTTTTTTCCCTTAGAACCTTATCTAGGAAAGAATTTTAGCTTAGACGAAGCTATTCAATATGAATATTCATATTGGGAGGCATACTCTAAAGAAATTAACTCCCTGTTAAGAATGATGAATAAAGATAATATATCGACTGATAAAATTTTTTGTAATTCTTTTATTAAAAATAAATGTGTTGTATCTGATTCAGGAATTATGTTTTACTATGACGATGATCACTTAACCTATGATGGATCTCTATTGATTCTAGATATTCTTAAAAAGAGATTTTTAACAATTTATGACTAATATCTTATTTAATAATGTACGTAATGAAGTATAGATTAATATCCAGAGCGAGCTGAAGCAGAGCCATTAGGATCACTGCTGGGTTGTGAGTAATGACCAAATAATGTTTTTTGTGTTTCGGTGAGTGAATTCATCAAATCTTCATCAATCATGCTGTGTATATCAAACTGTGGCTTGCACCACCAACTTCTATATGTAAGTAATAAGCCCCAAGTTGGCAGCATGCCTTCCTCAACACCTGTTGTAGCATGAAATAGTGAACTATTAAAAATAACTAGATCTCCTTGATTCAAATCTACAAAAACTTCATCTGGAAGTTGATCATATTCGGAAGGAGGGAGTTCTAACTTATGACTTCCAGGAATTACTTTCAATCCTCCATTTTTCCTTGCTCTAGTGTCAAGAGCTAAAATACCTTGCATAGACCAAGTTTTTTCAGTTTGTATCTGCAATCTTATATCATAGTGTATGGGCAGGGAGGTGGCTCCTTTTCGTAAATTACATTGAGATAAAGTAAAGTTAATTTCATCTTTGGGTATCAGGCCATAATTAGGATCATTAAGAAAGTGAGAGTAAATTTTAAGGTGATCACCAGTTGTACATAAATCTAAAATGTCCCTGCTGTGCAAGAATGCATTTTGTAATATAGGATCGTTTTTAATGATATTTTGGTATCCTTTTGGAGGTTCTGTTGCATGATTTTCATCGAGCTTGGCAAAAATATTATCAATTTTTGAATTAACAGTACTCGCAAGAGTTGAATCCAAATAGTTTTCTATATAAGTGTACCCATCTTCATTTAGATTCTGAATATGTTCACTTAACTCTTTTTGATTAATTTTTCTGTACATGTCTCTTATTACTATATAGTACCTATTAATAAAGTAACTTGTGTAATTTTTTGATATCTACTATATATTTTCTTTAACTTTAAGAAAACAAACATATATTTATTGGGTTATTCAAACTACAAGACACGGTTTTAAATAGTTTATCTGTGAATGGGCGAAATCTCAATGTTTTCATGTGGCCAGAGGCAGAATCGAACTGCCGATCCCTTGTTTTTCAGATAAGGGCAAACCATGTGACCCTGTCTCAGTTTAATCTATTATTCGTCACCATCAACTATTCCCTCAAGATCTGGATCGAAAGAAGTAGTTGGATCTAAGGGAAATGTGTCGAACGACTCAGCTAAACCCTCATCATTAGTATCAGTACCATTACCTGTACCGTCTCCATGGGAGTCAATTTCAGTGAGTTTCCATAACAAAAACATTTGAGTCGAGAAACTTAACTATATATACTTGATCAGAAAACCAAAAGACATACTTTTCCAAAGATTTAACTGTTATGAATCTAGAAAAAATGATTAAGTAGATTTTGAAAGTACATAATTGTAAAGGTTTTTATAATTTTGAACTTGCTTTGATGAAATAATTTCGAATTTATATTTTTGAATTTCATCTAATGCTTTTATGCTACTTTCTTGTTCAAGGTCAATTTCTATAAATATATTTTTTAGATTGCCGTTAGTTAAGTTTTCTTTCATCCCGCCTACACATTGTTCTTCATAGCCATCCACATCAATTTTAATATCAGTCGGCCAAATATTTTCAAGCTTACAAAAATCATCTAATGAAATTGTGAATGTCTTCTGTGAGTATGCTGGATTAAAACTATAATCATTAATCCGTTTTTGATGAGATGATATTTCAAATTTTTCAATTTTAATTTCTTCGAATTTATATTTTTCACCAAAAGCTATACAATAACTTTTTAAATTTTTCTGATACTCCTCATTTAATAAAGAATTTGTTAACAATAAGTAGTGGTTGGTAATTTCCGGTTCAAAAGCAAAAACTTTAATTTCCTTAGATGCCGCGTACAGGCAAAAGTTTCCAATACTCGCGCCAATATCAAAATAGATACCATTAGGTTCAATATTGTCTATAAAGTTTAAAAGATCAGGTTCAATATATTCTTGACCAGCAGATTGCCATAGGGACCTAAGATTCTTTATATTAAATTTTATCTCTTTACCTCTTAAAGAATTAACAAATATAATTTCGCTATTATCTTCTAAATTTTTTACAGCATTAAAAGTTTTAGAACCAACTAATTTTTCAAGATTTATAATTTCACTCATAAGTGGCCAGAGGCAGAATCGAACTGCCGACCCCTTGTTTTTCAGACAAGTGCTCTACCGACTGAGCTATCTGGCCGTATGGCGGGGACGACGGGATTCGAACCAGC
>Ga0222719_10000792_pt1 | contig 31501 bp, 44 predicted proteins | sample C33_34DmetaG_FD_165039 | JGI IMG/M metagenome (GOLD analysis project Ga0222719, IMG submission 165039) | Estuarine water microbial communities from San Francisco Bay, California, United States - C33_34D | ecosystem: Environmental > Aquatic > Marine > Unclassified | place: USA: California... | reverse complement strand
GTGGAGAAACAGATCGGCCTGCCATGCGTGATCAAGGTGGTGACTGGTTCACACGGTGCGGGGGTGTACCTGTGCGAGACACTGAAACAATTTTTGGATCTGCAGGAACTGATAGCATCACTGGACTCAAAGAACTCCATGATCATCCAGGAGTACGTCAAGGAGTCCGCTGGGCGAGACCTGAGGGTGATCGTCGTGGGCGGCAAGGTGATAGGCGCCATGGAGAGATCCAGCACGGACGGGAACTTCCGGGCCAACGTCTCCAGGGGCGGGGCGGCCAAGACATATGCATTAGATGACGAGATGGAGATGCTGGCACTACAGGTGGCCAGGGTGTTGGACCTAGACATATGTGGCGTGGACCTACTGTTCTCCGACGACGGCTACAGGGTATGTGAAGCCAACTCCGCTCCAGGGTTCCGAGGCTTCGAGAAGGCCACGGGCATCAACGTGCCAGAGAAGATTTTCAAATACGCAGGGATAAGAATATGATCCACGCAATGATAGATCTGGAGACTTTGAGCACCAATCCCAACGCCACCATACTGACGGTGGGTGGTGTGAAGTTTGATCCATACACGACCGTAGAACCCGCACAGGGCATGTACTTCCGTGTGGACGTGGACTCACAGACTGAGATGGGCAGGGACGTCATGCAGGACACACTGGACTGGTGGGGCAGACAGGACCCGGAGATCATGGAAGAGGCCTTGGGTGACAAGGACAGGATATCACTGGACGCCATGATCAAGACCATCAACAAGTGGAGTGTGGGGGTTGACGTTTTCTGGTGTCAAGGTCCGTTGTTTGATTACGCCATACTACAGAATTTATACACACAACTGGGACACCCACAACCATGGCAGTACTGGCAGATCAGGGATTCGAGAACACTGTTCAGTCTTGTGCCAAGAGATCCCAACGAGAAGAGGACAGGACTACACAACGCCTTGGAGGACTGCTATTTCCAGGCGAGGAAAGTGCAGAAGGTGTACGCACAACTGGGCATCAAGAATGCCAGACGTTAAACTACTCTACAAACAAATAGCAACAACAATAATATTCTATCTGAGATTTGATCTGCAACTGCATTTCTTATGGGCCATGTTCCTGACACTGTTCGCAGTGTTCTGGCAACCATTGATATACCTGGGATTGATAGCAACTATCATAAAGGAAGCACTGGATCTGTGGAGCAAAGGGCACTGGAGTTGGGACGATGTAGTGTTCGGTGTAGCAGGTTGCATGGTAGGTGCATACTTTGTTGGAATATTGTCATGAAATGGTACAACATAGAAGACCTATACACGATCAAGGACTACAAAATTCAACACAATAAAACACCGGCCACTAAATGGATACGACTTCCGTGTGTCTACAAGATCAAGATCGCGAACAAGGTAGTACACGTGGGCAGGTCAGACACCTGTAGGAAACACGGTGGTGCGGAGAAGGTCAGGAAGGCCCTGGTAAACCTGCTGGACGTGAATCAACACAATCCATCCGTGCCAAAAACCAAACATTGGCAAAGAATTAGATTGCAACACAGACCAAATTCCAGTAATATAAGGATAGGAATCATCAAAACCAATGCCATCGAAAAAACCTACCTACAAGAAGCCATTTGAAATCATAGACCGTTATGAGGAAAGCACATGGCTGGGCAATGACACACCCATTTTCGAGAACGAATTCACCGGAGTGTTCAAGGACCGGTATCCTTGCGTGCCCGGGCACACCCTGTTCATACCAAAACAGGACACACCCGAGGCCATAGGAGAATCATACAGGCTGGCCTACTACTGTGGCAAGCAATGGATCAAGGAGGGCAAGATGAAGGGATTCAACGTGGGCATGAACATCAGTGAATGCGCCGGACAGACCATCATGTGGCCACACATACATTTCATACCCAGGCACGAGGGGGACGCACCAAAGAAGGGTGGCATGAGATACGCACACCCAGGGGCGGACCACAAGGAGCACTACTGATGCCAAGAAAGGCAAGGAGGATCAATCCAATCTACATCTCACCAGATGGTGGCGAGACAGTGTACGAACAATTACCAAATGGTGACAGGATACTGGTCGAGCAATCACAGGAGGCCAAGGACGAGGAGACCGCATACGAGGAGGCAGAAATGGTGGGAGCAGAGGCCATAGCACTGCGTAGGAAATATCCAACACTGAAGAAAGCATGGGATCAATACCGCACCGTATGGCATCTAATCGCGGAAAAAGAATAATATGTATAACTATTCCTGTTTGTGTTTTACCAGCAGTGTACAGACGTCTGTGTACGTCTAAAGGGGTGATTAAATAGCATTATGACCAAGTATGTGAGTATAATAGGCAACGGTGAAAGCAGGAGGGGATTTGACATCAGCCCCCTTAAATCTTTCAGCACCGTGGTAGGATGCAACGCCATATATCGTGACTTCGTCACGGAGTATCTGGTGTGTGCAGACAAACACATGTGCCAACAGGCCGCCAACGCGGTTGGTAAAGGCACGACCATATACACCAGGGACAACTGGGCGGAACAGTTCGCGGCATGGCCCAATGTGAAAAAATTACCAGCACTTCCCTACTCGGGAGAGAAGAGACAGGACGAACCTTTCCACTGGGGCACGGGACCTTACGCAGGAGTGTTGGGACTGAGATTCAAACCCAAGGCCATATTCATGTTGGGGTTTGACCTACACCCGTTGGAGAAGGACAAGATCAACAACATGTACACGGGTTCGGAGGGCTACACCTACATCAAGAGACCGGTTGATCCCAGTTACTGGATATACCAGTTCCACAAGTTGATGGGCTACTCGGATCCAGACACCAGATGGATAGTGGTCAACCATGACCGTTGGGAGATGCCCAAGGAGTGGAGCCAACACGGCAACGTGTACCAAGAGACCTATGACGGCATGGCCCGGTTCATCAACAAGCAGTTAAGCAAATAAAATGTCTAAAAATTATTGTGCCGCTCCATGGAGAGGCCTACACATTCAAGTTGACGGCGGTATTTCGACCTGCTGTGCCGGTGCATTTAAACTAGGTAACATTAACACAGACACAATAGAATCAGCATTGTCAAACGAGAAATTAAAAGAAGTCAGGACTTCTATCAAGTCTGGTGTGTTACATAAAGAATATTGTGGATCATGTATTCATGCATCGGAAAGTAAAATTAAAAGTGAAAAAGATTGGCACAATTCTTTGAATGAAGATTTTGACATAGGCACAGCCAATCTTGATTACCAGTTTCCGGTCATATTCGACGCACGTTGGAACAACACCTGTAACAGTGCCTGTACATATTGCTCACCGTATTTAAGTTCCAAATGGTCTTCTTTGCTTTCACAACATGAATCAAAACCAGTAAAGGATCATAAAGAAAAAATACAATTATTCTTTTCGAAAAATAACAAAAAATTAAAAACGGTGGCGATGGTTGGTGGCGAACCTTTGTTAATGAAAGAAAATGCAGATTTACTAGATTTAGTCCCCGAACACACCACTGTAGATGTTATTTCAAATTTCAGCACAGATATAACAAAAAGTAAAGTTTTTGAGAAATTACTTGCTAAAAGAAAAGTGCATTGGCACATCAGCCTTGAAAACATCGGTGCTAGGTATGAGTATGTGAGACAAGAATCAAAATGGCAACGTGTTTTAGATAATTTAAAGATACTGGGTAAACAAGTTCGTAATCCTCCAGAGAAAAACGACCACGAGATACAATTCTTGAGTCTTTTCCATTTGCTTAATGCCACGCGACTTTGCGAATTAAGGGAATTTGCCAAGGAAGCACTTTCCTTCTTCCCCAGTAAGTTCGACAAGGGAAATCCCCACAGAGATAAGATTGAAATCGTTTGGCAGAAATTCCAGGAGCCGTCCGCCCTGTGTGTGGACAATTATGGTAAGGATGTGCTTGACAAAGTAATAGTCGAAATTAGAAAATACTTGTCAACGGATGTGGATGAAGCAGAAAAAAAGTTTTTCCTAGGCAAAATAGACCAATATAAACTGGTCCAACAAAACACATCTAGCGAAATAGTCAACGAGTGTAAATCATTCATTGAAAAAAACGAAAATATTTTCAACAACCAAAGCAAATTTGGCAAATTGTGGCCTGAATTATCTAACCTGGTTGCTTGACAATATCAATATACCATTTATAATATAAAGTATGATCAGACCGATGGTGGATCACCTGATGGTGCAACAGCAACTGAAGGCCCCGCACAAGAGATGGAAACACATGGTGGCCGTGATGTGCCTCAACCTCACGTACAGGAAGCACGTCAAGATAATCCTTCCAAAACTTTTCAAGAGATATCCCAACCCTGAGGCGTACCTGCGTGGCAGGCTCAAAACACAGCAGGAGATGTTGCGACCCCTGGGCATGTGGGAGGTGCGTTCAAAACGGATAAGGCGCATGACTGAACAGTACCTGACCTGGGACAAACAGGAGGCCAGTGACCTACACGGCATAGGCAAGTACGGGTCTGACAGTTACCAGATATTCTTCTTCAACCACATTCCACCCAACGTCGAGGACAAGGAGTTGCGGAAATACATTGACAAACTCGCAGGATAGTTTATAATAAGCATATGTTTGATAAAATAAAAGATGGAGATCTAGTTACTCTTAAACTGGCTTCGGGGGAAGAAGTCATAGCAAAATTCACGGGCAAGGCCGACACGTACGTCAGTATCGAGAAGGCACTGGTACTGATGAACGGACCACAGGGTCTTGCGTTCGGTACCTTTTTCTCCACAGCCCGACAGGACCAACCTTTCAACATCGCCACTGACAAGTTGATATCCATAGCACACATCAATGACAAGATAGCCGAGGAGTACAACAGGGTGTTCAGCAAGATCGAGGTTCCCAAGAAACCCAGCATAATCACGTAATGGCACACTTTGACAAACACTCCAAGAGCATAACTGCACTGGTGGACGTGTCTGAGGCCATGCTGAACGTAATGGAGAAGCACGGCATAGATCCAGAGACTGTGGCCAACAGGAACGAGTTCACGGTGATGATACACTTCCTAAAGAGCATCATCGATGGAGAGTTAAATATACCCAACGAACTGACGGATCGCATCAGAGACACGGCGTTCCAGATGGACATGGACCAGAAGATCGACAAGAAGTTGAACTGATGGTCAAGAGGACTTCAAGACTTTCATCCCTCTATAAACATTCTGCAGGTCATCAACGCAAGGAGAAACGATGACTTACTACTCGACCAAAACATACGGACACAATATAGGCCTGGCCTGTGTGTTCAGACAACCCAACGCAGACCATTCACACTGCCACCTCATACACGGATACAGCCTGGCGTTCAAATTCACATTTGGATGTAATGAGTTAGACAACAAGAACTGGGCGGTGGACTTCGGAGGACTCAAACCCCTGAAGGCATGGCTTGAAGATTCATTTGATCACAAGACCGCAGTGGACAAGAATGACCCACACATGGACAAGTTCAAGGAACTGGAACAAATGGACCTCGCGGAGATCAGGGTGTTCGATGGTGTTGGTGCGGAGATGTTCGCCAAGCACGCCTTTGACTTCGCTGACAAACTGATCCGGGAGAAGACAGACAACAGATGTTTCGTGGAGAGTGTGGAATGCATGGAACACGGAGCCAACAGTGCCATCTACACCAGATCATAAGTTCATACATGACATGGTGAGGGTTGGCCTCACAAACAAATCCTACTACTTCCAGGTGTACGACACACCCTTGGGACACAGGTGGTTGGATGCACTCAAGGACAATCTAAAACAAAAGAGGATACTGGAGAAGAATTTCTGCTTCTTGGGTTGGGCTGACTCCGAAAGAGATCTAAATTATCTCGTGGGCGAGCTAAACACGAATGTTGCACAAATCAATTCATTTAGTTTTGACCCACCCTATGAGAAGATACATCCGTTCCGTGCAGATGACTTCCAATACAGTGCCAGCCTCCCCATAGGGCGTGACATAGATGGATATTTTCCTGGGTTGAAGTTAAAACATGAAGCATGTAATCTCTTACACAGGTATTTTGAAGAACTGCAAGGCACAGCATGGCAGTTATCTAATTTTTACAAACAGGCAGACCCAAACACCAAGTACGCGATAAGACAGTTGAATAATATATGTCACGAAATAGAAAGCTGGGTTCTTTCTTACAGAAAAAGCAAGGTGAATCCTGAATGGATGAGACCATCACAAATAACAACATTCTTGAATGCACCTAGGTACGAATTACACGAGTTGGACTTTGAACTTTTCAAAGAGAATAGGTACGACAGAGAACTGGGCGGAGTGTATCTGCACTGGAGCCAAGTGGGCAAAACATTGTACGAGGTATTCAGAGACGAAGGTGCACCGAAAATGTCAGAAGCACTATGTTCTGAAATTAATCATCAAAAATACTATTCCGGAGAGTTTGACGTGGAATGGGGACAAACAATCACAGAAAAACAAGACTTCAAGAAAGAAGAAATGGATAGGTACAGGACATGGTTAAAATATAACGGGTATGAATGGGAAGATCCAAAACTATCATTAGGATATATCAAAATAGGCCAGATAGATTTACAAAGGACTTTTGGCACAAATGCATCGATACATGATGTACATGAAGTAATGAGTAATAATTTAAATATAACAAGCATAAAAACAATAGTCAGTCCAGCAATTGAAACAGAGTATCAATACAACCTCGATACCAAGGATTGGAAAAAAATACAGATGGAGGGAATGCTTCCAGGATTTTTGAATGCATCCAATGATAAGGTTAAATAATTGTGCAACGCCACTTGATCATAAGTGACGTCGGCGAAGAAAGCGACCTTTGTAAAAGCCATAAGAACAGGCCGTGCCGTATGTGTTTTCACTAGCATTGACTTTAAAAATGTGTTAAAATGAGAGCATGGAAACAGTTGCGGTTTTTGTAGCAGGTATAATAGGTGGAATTTTTAGTGGCATCATGCCAGGCGTGGGAGGCCTTGTGATGATGACACTGGCATACCCGGTGTTGATTTCCCTAGATCCTGCCAACATATTAATTTTCTACATCACCCTTATCAGCATAGATCAGTTTTTTGGAGGTGTCACCGCCATCACATTGGCCATGCCAGGCAGTTCAATGAGTGTGCCCACAATGATCGAGGGACACGAAATGTTTCGACAAGGCCAGGGAGACAAGGCAATCATGTTCAGTGCCATAGGCAGTTGGTTTGCCAGCCTGTTCAGTGTTCTGTTGATAATAAGTCTGTTGCCGTTTTTGTTTCTCGCTTATGGAATTTGGAACACGCTGTTGCAAAGTCTTTTTTTTGGCATAGCCACCGTAGCAGTTTGTATGGTGAGCAAAAACAACATGATCATTAACCTCTTTCTGTTCTTCTTTGGGATAACACTGGCCAACGTGGGCTGGCACGAGGACCAGGGAAAGATGATGTACACCCTGGGTCTGGAGTTTCTGGAGACAGGACTGCCTATGCTGAGTGTGTTGACATCACTGTTCGTCGTACCGATGTTGGCAACGTCATACCTAAAAAACAAAAATCAAATAGAATTCAAGACAATGACATTTTCTGGATACGCGGAATCATTCAAACAGATGTGGAAACACAAGACCACTTTATTCCGTAGCAGTATACTAGGTAGCATCGGAGGATTTGTTCCAGGCCTTGCGTATGCATTTAGTAGTATGCTTGCCTACAGCATTGAAAGATGGATAAGAGTGAAGAAAAAGATTTACAAGAGGGGAGATGTCAACTGTCTCATCGCTAGCGAAAGTGCCAACAACGCTGGGGCATTCACACAAATGGTTCCTTTGTTATTTCTGGGAATACCTATCACAGCCAGTGAAGCCTTGATTTACAACATACTGGAATCACGAGGCATGCCCGTGGACATAGCATGGTTCTCGGACCTGTTCTCGCAGGTGGTTTTCTATTTCTTAGTAAGTGCTTCCATTGGTTTGGTGTTGGCGGGCAAATACGTCAATTTACTGTCTGTGTTGAACAACATGAAAGTATCCTACGTTTATCTTGGCATCGTGACGTTTCTACTACTGATGAACTACATAGTCGGAGCACAGCAATTCAATGCGTTCAATCAAGTGACTATCACTGTTATCTTAATACCGATAGGACTGTTATGCATATCGAGGGACATGACCCCTTTGGTGTTTGGCTTTGTACTCAGCGAACCGTTAGTCGATAGTTTTTATAGAATTTATCAGTTGTATTTGAGCTGATAATGTTAACAACAAAAAAGGAAAAAAAATGAAGAAAACAATAACAATTATGATTTTGATCATTGGTTGTTGGTTGTCCACGGCAATTGCTTCGGACAAAATCGATGTGGTCAAATACAGCAGAGCAGGCGGACTAACAGACAGGATGAATGATCTCATAGCCGAATCACTAGGAGATAAGTTTGGCCAGTTCATTAACGTAAAAGGATGTGCGGCGGCGAAGAGAGTTATAGAAAACAATGAGAACTCAACTGTGGCCGCGTGGAGTGTTGAATATCTTGCAGAAGGGAACAGTTGCCTTGTTGACAGAGAATACTTCAAAGGTACATTGGCCAGTGCACCATACTATGTGTGTCACCTGTCTGATAATGAAAAAGCGGCCAGCATGGATTACTTTAGAAAAGGAAAGATCAAAGTTGCAGTTTGGGACAGTGCTTTCTGGAGTGTTCCACAGACCGACTTCATCATGTCAGCCAACCCCGAAGCAAAAGTGATCAGGTACAAAAGCAAACAATTCAAAACAGCACTACCTTCTGGAGAAGTTGATTACAAAATGTCGACAATACCAAAAGATGGTGAATCTTGTTTGATCGTTTTAGGCGAAACAAACGAAGGCATAGTTACAGGTAAAAGTCTTGGAACAACGAGCAAATTCAGTGAGCTCGGCTACGCCTATGTAATCGTTGGTACAGAAAACGTGCAGGATACAGTACATGAGAGCAATGCTTGGACCAACAGGAAAGACACCAAGTACAGCAAGTGGGACACTTCTTACAAGCAAGTAAGCAATTTTCTGGCTGAAATTGCTGAGAAGAAGTAAGGCAGTGATTATGAGGTCTTCTGGGAGTAAAAGAATAATAGATGACCTCAATAAAATTGTCGATAACCGCAAGGAGAAAGTGTACCCTATATACTACACAGTGGGCGACAGGGTACACTACAACGACATAGATGCCTACAAAGACTTCAGTAAAAATCTCAACGATCCTATCCACTTCCATGTGGGGTTGGACATGTTTTCAGGAAGCGATCCAGACTGGACACAAGAACCGAAATATGAAATAGAATACTATAGACAAGAAATTTGTGCATACCTCGAGGACACATATGATGAAATTGTGGTAGGATATAGCGGAGGCACTGACAGTGAAACAGTGTGTGATGCTTTCAAAAGGAGGGGAACTAAGAACATACATTTCCTCCATACAGCTCTCACAGAACACTACGCAAATAAGGACAAACAGGAACTATGGAATCACATGAAAAGGTGCATCAAAGCTAAACACAGTGATGCCATAAGGGACCTGAAATGGAAGTTCACTATTGCCAAACCCTGGCAGACGAATGACGTGGGACACTTTGCAAACAGTTTACAGGATCACAAAATAGGTGCCTTTCACGTGGATTACAGACCCCACTCAACTTGGTCACAAAATAGTGGAAAAATCGTAATACCTACAACAGGAAAACGCAAGGTCCTGGTGATGGGTAAAGAAAAACCCGATATTGTGATACACAACGGTTGGTGGTGTTTCCACATGATCAACTATTCTCATGAACTACCTTTAGGTGCTATGGATCCAGAGATAGACGTGTGCATGTTTTTTTTAAATGATGCTTGTCCAGACCTGATTAAAAAACTAGCATGGACCAAGGCCAAGGAGATGCAGAATATATTCCTCGAACAGGGACTAGAACCAAACAGGAAAAACAGTATGCATGTGAGTTCAAAGGATAGCCTACATTACATAAGGCTGATAGAAAAAATGGGGTATAAGGCAATCAGTCACTTCCTACAGTCAGGTACCACCAAGCTCAATGGAGATTGGTATAGCAGATTGAATAAAAATGTCATAGAAGACTGTCAGGGGATGGCAACCAGGAAATACTTGGCTGATAAATTTTTCGATGACGAACTCGTGGACAATGTTGATTCAAGATTCCTGGACAAAAAAAATAAAACTTTGGTGGGAATATGTACAAAACCTATACCGTTGTTCCCAGTCAACGAAAGACTTTTTAGAGTCAAGGAAAATGCGTTTAAATAGGCACTGTATGATAAGAAAAATAGATGATATAAAAATTAATTTTACACAGTTACTGGAATACTGTAAAAACACAAAACCGGAGGTATATAATGATGTCTACGAGGAAGTTATAGGGTATGACGCAGGCATCAGGACAAGTTGGGAAAAGAAAGTGCAAGGATTTTATTCTAAAGCAGTAACAGATTTCATGACATGGAGACCAGACATACTAACAATTATTGATAACGGATTCCTAAACAAGCACAATATCAACAAAGAAAAGTGCTGGGGCAGAATAATAATGACCCCACCCGGACATTTTTCACCACCACACATAGATGTATGTCCTAGTGCACCGAGGAATCTTGCCGATAAAGACACTGTCAGTAGGACAGATATTCTAGAAGAAAATAAAAAAACAATACGTCTGTGGATACCGCTACAAGATGCCGCGGTCGGTCATATATTTTACGGCAAGGAATGGGCGATCAACAACTGGCGAAAAGGCGAAGTGTATGTATGGGACAGAGACGAAATACATGGGCTTGTGAATGCTGGGATTACTGACAGATATGTGCTTACAGTGACTGGATACTTCAATGACTAATCACGTGGTGTGTGTAAAGTGGGGCAACAAATACGTGAGTAAGTACGCCAATGTTCTCAACAGCATGGTCAAGCGACACACAACCGTGCCTTACCAGTTCCATTGTCTGACCGATGATGCTAACGGACTGGATCCGGACATCAACGTGATCAAGTTGCCCACGGACCCATGTGTGAAATCATGGTGGAGCAAGTTGTGGATGTTCGCACCCGAGATGCCCCTCAAAGGCAACATATTATTCTTCGACCTTGACGTTGTGATATTCGACAACATAGATCCCCTGTTCACGCACACGGGCAAGTTCAACATAATCAGGGACTTCAACAGGTGCAGGATCAAGGACTGGAAACTTTCAAACAGCAGTTGCATGCGATGGCAGAGTGGCACAATGGACTACCTGTGGAACGAATTCAAGGGTAATTCGGCAAGAATAATGCAACAGAACCATGGAGACCAGGACTGGATCACCAAGAGGGCCAAGGACGAGATCACGTGGTTCCCGGACGAGTGGATCAGGAGTTACAAGTGGGAGATGATAGGATTAAAAGATACTAAATTATTAACGCAAGACGGAAAAAAGTTCTTCCGTGAACCTTGCAAGGTTGCACCCCTTAACAAGGTCGCGGTGTTCCACGGATCACCTAACCCAATGGAGTGTGCGGATCAGTGGGTAATAGACAACTGGAAATGATTTTTAAAAATTCTCACAACTGGCCGCTGGAACACTGGCACATAGAACTATGTTCCAAATGTAGTCTACTTTGTCCGAGATGTAGCAGACAAGAAGTTCCGGAAGGATTGATCAACAGAGATCTTAATTTAGAATGGTTCCAGAATAATTTCACAGGTAAACTGTTATCGGAAGTTAAGAAACTTACATTCTGTGGTGATGACGGTGACCCGATCTATGCAAAAGATCTATTAAAGATACTTGCATGGTTCAGGGAGAACAATGATCAAGTACAATTCGTGATAGTGACCAATGGCTCTTATAAAACTAAAACATGGTGGGAGGAACTAAACAAAATACTAAACCAAAGGGATAATATACATTTTTCCATAGATGGATGGGATCAGAACTCCAATAATCTCTACAGAGTAAATTGCAATTGGAAATCCATCATGACGGGTGTGAATGTGTTAAAACACACAAAAGCATTCAAGACCTGGGCCAGCATAGCATTTAAATTCAACGAGAATAAAATTAGCCATATCAAGGAATTGGCCAGGGAGTTGGGGTTCGACAGTTTTCAACTGACATTAAGTTCTAAGTTTGGTAAAAATTACGGAACATATCCAAAGAATGATCCATTACAACCTAGTGAGAAATTTATTTCTTCGGGAAGATTCACTAGAACTGCAACACCACTGACTGGTAAAAAATGGCACGACAACTGCATTGATATTTTCACAGAAAGGTTTTATAATACAAGTAAAGCTTCTTCAGTCATACCATTGTGTATGATTGGTAACAAAGGACTATTTTTGAATGCCCGAGGCAAATTTTATCCTTGCTGTTGGACTGCACTGAGATATGGACACAACAAAAACATATTTGATTACATTAAACCTAAGCAAACGTTGGGAGAAGTGCTTGATGATCCTTACTGGTCAAAACTTTTCAATGATTTTGGATCTGTGCAAGAGTGCGGTGAAAAATGTTCAGCAAATAAATGGAATTTAGATCATGCAACAAGTTGGTAGGAATTACGGAAAAATAAAAGTTAAAAAAGCAAAGGCAGGTCTTGCAGAGATACCAGCGGACTGTGGCTACGAGAAGAAGTTCCGCTTCAATGTGGACATGAACAGCAACGGCATCATGGGCGAGTGCATCGAGTGGTGCCAGGTCAACTGTGAGGGCAAGTGGGGTTGGTGGTTCGAACAGAAGAATCTATTCACAGAAAAATGGCACCACTGGGAGGAACAGAACAGTTACATGAGCTTCGAAAAGAAGAAGGACGCATCGAGGTTCTGGTTAGCAGTCGGAGTGCAGAACATGGGCAACAGGGATGGATAATTAATAGTATGAAACCATTTGAAATAACAGATGCCGCGAAGGCACAGATAGAACGACTGCTGGAAAAGAACACGGGCAAGTACGCGGTCAGCCTGGCGGTGCTGGGTGGTGGATGTGCAGGATTCAAGTACGAATGGGGATTCGCAGACACGGAGGCCAATGTCAACAGTGGAGACCATGTTGAAGACTGGACCACGGGCAGGTTCGTGGTGGATGAGACCTCGTTGTTGTATGTCATGGGCACCAAGATCGACTGGGTGGAGGAGACCTTCGGATCGCAGTTCGAGATATCAAATCCAAACTCAACTTCCGCATGCGGTTGTGGAGAGTCGTTTGGCGTGTAATGGACACCGCTTTCATAATAGGCAACGGTGAGTCCAGGAACATCTTCCCAATAGAAACATTAAAAGGCAAAGGCACCATATACGGTTGCAATGCCATATACCGAGATCATCCCATGCTGTGTGATCACATAGTAAGTGTCAGCCCTGAAATGTTTGAAGAACTATCACAATGGCACAACGACGGCAAGGAGTCTCCACACATCTACGGTCCAGATGACGTCAGCATGTGGAACTACATCTGCGAGGGCGATCACGAGCAGGATATACCCGAGGGACTTAAGATCTACAGGGTATGGCGTGGTGGTGACGTCAAGAAGGGTGGAAAGATCAAGACCAAGGACTTCTCCAAGTCACGTGGTTCAGGTTGTAGTGCGGTGTTGATGGCCGCGGAGTCAGGCATCAAGAACATCGTCATAATGGCGTTTGACATAATGGGTGCCCAGCAATGGGAGATGGACACGCCCAGCAGGATACAGAACAACATATACAAAGATTCCATCAACTATCCAGGACGTGAAAGCATGAAGGCCTACCTCAAGTATGAATGGATGTACCAACTCAGACAGACGTTCAGGAAATTTCCTAAAACAAACTTCTACTTTATTAATCGCAAGGAATATCTTGAGGGCAATCCGTTCCTGCGTTGGTACTTCGACCAACCAAATATAAAGTGTGGCATCTACGCTGACCTACAGAGATGGATAGATGGCCGTCGCGATGATATCCGATGGAAACAGTTATAGGGTCTTGGTACTGCTGGCGTCCAACTGATAAACCCGACGCATCTTGACGCCCACTGATTGGGCGAACTTCTTGGAATCACATTTACTGCACACGTGTTTGTAGTCGTTTGACGCACGTTCAGGATCCACCCTGCTCTTGGGCCTCATGAACGTCTCAGAACATGAATCACACTTGAACACATAGATCAGGTTCTTCCTGTGGTAGTTGTGCATGGTACCCAGTTTGCTCTGCCTCTTGTACAACTTCATGGTCTTGAGGGTTTCTATGAACATATTACTATTTAATAAATACGAATAACACATTATGGCAAGATTAACGATAGACACAGGAACGGCGGGGAATCCAGCAACGGGCGATACCCTACGTACCGCCATGACCAAGGTCAACAGCAATTTCGCTGAGCTGGCCGGTGACCTACAGATGTCCGGCAACACCCTCTTGAGTGCTGACACCAACGGCAACATCATACTGGATCCAAATGGCACAGGACAGGTCCAAATAGAAGCAGACAGGCTTGTGATCAAGACCACGAAAACCGCCACCGCTGTGGGAAACACGGGTGACGTGGCAGGTTCAATCAGTTGGGACGAAACAAACTTGTATGTTTGCACGGCCAACTACGATGGATCCACTGCCATCTGGAAGAAACTAGTATTACAGGCGATATAAAATGGCCCAGGAGACAATCAACATCGGAGCATTGGCTGATGATGGCACGGGAGACACCATCAGGCGTGCGGGCATCAAGATCAACAACAACTTCACGGAGTTGTACGCAACACCATTTGCCCAGACATCAATAGGATTTATTGAAAACGAGATCAGTACAACACAGTCAAACGCAGACATAGTGCTGAAACCATCCGGCACAGGTAGCATACTGTTTCCAGCGATCAGGATCAACGACAACAACATAGAAGGCACAAGGACCAACGAGGACCTAATATTGAGGGCCAGCGGATCTGGTTCATTGGTCGTAGACGGGATTGGGATCGCAGGAACTTCTATAACTGCAATTGACTCGTCCATAGTGAACATCAACGAGAACTTGATAGTGGATGGTTCACTGACCACGACTGGCAACGTGACTGTCTCTGGCACAGTGGGTAGTACCACAGGTTCTGTGATAGGTACGATTACGCTGGCCAATGGGTCAATTACAGACTCAACAGGTGCAATAAGTTTCGGCAACGAGAACATCACAACCACAGGCACACTTTCAGCAGAGACGGGATCCGTGATAGGAAACCTGACCTTTGCAGACGGTTCGATTACAGACTCATCAGGTGCTATAAGTTTCGGCGATGAGAACCTGACAACCACAGGAACATTGGACGTCAGTGGATTGTCCACATTGGGAACGATGACTGTATCAGGTGCATCATCGTTTGCGGGCACAACTACGATTGACAACTTGACGTTCAATGACAATATCATTGCCTCTAGTTCAAATGCAGATATTAATTTAACCCCGGGTGGAACGGGAGTTGTAAATGTTTCCAACCTGACGATAGATTCCAGCATAAATTTGACCGACAACGTGATCAAGGTTATACGTTCAAATGATGATTTCAAATTATCTGCTAACGGCACAGGTTCCGTGCAGATTCCAAAAGTGGACATGAACGAGGGAACCATGGACAACACGGTCATAGGTGCAACGACACCAGCGGCGGCCACTTTCTCAACGGTCTCCATCACTGTACCATCAGTGCAGGCAGACAAGGTCAACATCACAGACAACAAAATCAAGGCCACAGACACAGATGCAGACCTGGTGATCAGTGCTAATGGTTCAGGCAACGTCCTGATAAACGGTTTCACATTCCCCAACACGGTGCCGGCGGGACAACTGATCAAGACCAATGCGAGCAAAGTATTATCATCCGTTGTTTTCCCATTCGTTGTGACTGACACAGACGTGCAGGACAACACGGCCACCATAACGGGCAACAGTTCAGCACAGGTCATAGATTCATTTGCCGTGGCCACATACAGGAGTGCCAAGTACCACATACAGATTTCAGACGCGACTGCGGACAGATACACGATAATAGACGCCAATGTCACGCATGACGGCACAAACGCATATGTTAGCTCATTCGGTGCGGCGACCAATGGTGATGGTGACGGATCAACCATATATGATTCGTTGGACCTGTCAGCGGACATATCAGGCGGCAACGTAAGACTGCTAGGAACAGTAAATAACACTAACAACCAAGTGATCAAATTGGTCAAGAGGGTAATAAAGGTTTAAGGATGGCACAACAGGAACTGAACGTAGGATCAAACGCAAACGACGGTACGGGCGATACCTTAAGATCTGCTATGCAGAAAGTGAACACCATGTTCACAGAGTTGTACCTGTCACCACTGTCAGGTGGAGATCTCAGTTTCAGCGGAAACGAGATATCGGCCACAAGATCCAATGAAGACCTGGTGTTCAAACCCTCTGGCACAGGTGCAGTTTCCTTCCCGGCGATCAGGATCAATGACAACAACATCGAGGGCACAAGATCAAATGAAAATATCAACCTACTCCCTAATGGCACGGGATCTGTGGTATTCGGAGCAGTAAAATTCAGAGGCACGAGTTTGAGTTCAGATGACTCTACCAACATCAACATCAACGATGGTTTGATAGTGGACGGAACATTGAACGTGTCGGGCACTGCAAACACAGGAACACTGACGGCGGCCACAGGGTCGACGTTTGGTAATCTTACACTGGCCGATGGTTCAATCACAGACTCATCAGGTGCAATAAGTTTTGGTGATGAAAATTTAAGCACAACAGGAACAATAACGGCCGCAACAGGCTCAGCACTGGGCAATCTAACACTGGCCGATGGTTCAATCACAGACTCATCAGGTGCAATAAGTTTTGGTGATGAAAATCTTACAACCACAGGAACACTGGATGTAAGTGGATTGGCAACACTGGGATCATTGACCGTTAACAGCACAACCAACTTGACAACCACCAACATCGATAACCTGACATTGCAAGACAACACAATCAGTTCCAGTTCAAACGCGGACATAAATCTAACTCCGGGAGGGACGGGCAGTGTGGTGATAAACAACCTGACCATAGATTCCAACATCAACATAACGGACAACGAGATCAAAACGACAAATTCAAATTCAGACCTCGTCATCGAACCTGCAGGCACAGGACAGGTAGTGATAGCCAAGGCAGACATCAACAGTGGAACCATGGACAACACGGTCATAGGTGCAACGACACCGGCGGCCGGCACGTTCACGACAATGACCACAACAGCAGGACTTACAATTGACGGAGTCACCATAGATGACAACACCATCTCAACAAACGCATCAAACGCCAACCTCGAGTTGACAGGCAACGGCACGGGCACGGTCACGATCAGTGGATTTGGTTTCCCAACTGCGGATGGAACGGCAGACCAAGTGTTGAAGACAGATGGTGCGGGCAACCTGGGGTTCGTCACACTGTCATTACCATCCACGCTGAACCACTCAGAGATAGGTGACAACACATCCACTATTGCCACTTCTGCCACGTCACTGGTGGACAGTTGGTCATCGGCCACATACAGGAGTGCAAAGTACTACATCTCGATATCAGACACCACAAACAGCAGATTCGAGATCGTGGAAGCCAGCGTGATACACGGTCCCAGTGCGGACAGCACCACGGAAGCATACATCACAGTGTTTGGCAACACCACATCACACACAGACCCACTATGCACATTCACGGCTGACATAGATGATGGCAACGTGAGACTGCTGGCCACCAACATCACCAATGACAGCACCGTGTTCAAGTTCCAGCGGGTGTTGATAGACCTGTAATAATTACATTAGGTTTATAGAATTTAAAATAAATAATCTTATCAACAGGGGATAAACAACATGGCGAGACAAGGAATCAACATAGGATCTACCGCAAACGACGGAACGGGTGATCCATTAAGAACAGCATTTGACAAGATCAACGACAACTTCATAGAGTTGTACGGAAGCGACAACGACATCAACACGCTTGATGCAAATTTAAACGTAAACACTTTTGCAATAACAACAGGTGTCACAAATGGTGACATCACTGTCACACCAAACGGAACAGGAAGCATCAAACTGGGTGCAATGAAATTCAATGGCACAACATTGAGTTCAGATGACTCGACACAGATCACCATAGCGGAGAACATACAGACCACGGGCACTATGAACATCAGCGGTGCCACAACACTGGGTTCAACACTGGCAGTTGGCACTTCATTGGAGTTGGCAACGGGTGCAACTGTCACAGGCATAGACAACGGTGACCTAACTACAGGCAGTGCAACACTGTTAGCCACACAGGGTGCGATCAAGACATACGTTGACGCACAGAACACGGCACAGGACTTAGACTTCGCCACAGACGATTCAACAAACATGAACATCGACCTCGATGGAGAGGTATTGACGTTCACGGGCGGTACTGGTATATCAACTTCAGGAACGGCCAACACAGTGACTTTTAACGTGGACACAGGTGTTGTTGTAACACTTTCGGACACACAAGCATTGACCAACAAGACGCTGACCAGTCCAACTATCACCGCACCTACCATAACAGGTGTGACCACGCTGACCAGTTTGACAACAAACGATATCACAACAAATGGGTCAAACGCCAACCTGACACTTGATCCACAAGGAACAGGTACGATAGAACTTGCGGCGGCTACCAACGTCACAGGAAATGCATCGGTTTCAGGAACACTTTCAACAGCAGACGTAACCACAACAGGAAACACTACCATAAGTGGCTCACTTACAACAGGCACTTTTAACGTAGGCGACCTCAACATCGACGCACAGGGCAAGATCACCACAGACACCAATGGTGACGTGGACATAGAGCCTTCTGGGACAGGAGCGATAAACCTCACAGGACCTACCAACGTCACTGGTACCGCCACTGTAACAGGACAACTGAATGTGGACAACCTGACAATGAACGCTAATACCATTAGTTCAACAACAGGTGGTATAACTATTAGTCCATTATCGGGTGAGACCTTAGCACTAGGTGGTACCGACTCCATAGTGACCGCTTTCGAACTGCAGGCCACACTAGGTGAGTTTACCACGCTGAGGACTGATTCTCTGCAGAATGACACGTCAGACGGAGACATATCGATCAGCACACAGGGTACGGGTGTAGTGGACTTCAACACAGCGACACAGACCACTGTGGGAGCGGCAGGAGGAGGAAACGCATTACCGGCCACACCAACAGGATACCTGGAAGTCAAGATTGCAGGAGTGGCAAGGGTCATTCCGTTCTATGACAAGTCATAGTAACCTAGACCGACAAAGTACTTAAAATATGAGAAGGCGCAACAACGACCGTAGGTCACAGCGATCACCACAGTCAGAGATCAAACGCTTGGAGGAGGCCATAAGGCGAGAACAGGACAAGACCGCCCGTGAAGACCTACTACAGCACCTGGAACACTGGATTCGTACGCAGAACAATAGCCGGTAATTGCCAATAAATACCCTTGTAAGGAGTAAGTCATATGGCAACACCAGTGTGGACAACCACGGCAGGTAAAATTGCAACCATAGATGAACAGGCATCGTTTTCACTTCAACTGGAAGCGAATGACCCGGTCGCTATAGGCGATTCAACGGCCATCGCTTACTCCGTGATAGCAGGGAGCCTACCCGCAGGAATGCAGGTCACCACAGACGGGCTCTTGACAGGTACTCCGGCTGAGGTTGCCAAAAGAACTCTTTACACCTTCGTCGTGCGAGCCACGGCCGGTACCGCTATAACAGACAGGACTTTCAGCATAGACGTGCAGGGAGCGGACGCACCCACTTTCACAACCGCTTCTGGACAACTGCAACTGGATGATTCAACCAGTGTGGGACTGTACTGGGTCATAGACGGATCCAGCGTGTCCGTACAGATGCAGGCCACGGACACAGATACAGAAGCAGGGCAGAGCCTTGTTTACGAGATAGTGGATGGCTCCCTGCCGCCTGGCGTGACCATGAGTAAGACGGGATTGATATCTGGGATAGTGCAACTGACCGATGATCAACGTTACGGAGCACGTGGTGGTTACGACGGTGTCGGGACAGACGACCAGTTTGATGGCACATACGACAGGACGGTGATCTCCAAGAGCATAAGCAAGAATTTCGATTTCGTAGTGCGTGTGTCAGATGGCACCAGTTTCGTCGAACAGGACAACTCAATATTCGTGTACTCGGCGGACTACTGGCGTGTGTCAAACACCGACATTACCATAGACGCTACAGAGATAGATTCATCACCACTGACCATGGACCTAAGCGCCAACAGGAGACCGGTGTTCAGGACAGGATCGGACCTTGGAACTTTCAGGCACGACAACGCAATAGTGGTCAAGATAGACGTGGAGGACTTCGATCCACAGCAGGGTGACCTGGAATATTCCATACAGTCAGGCGCTCTACCATCAGGGGTGTCCATAGACGTCAACTCCGGAGAACTTTATGGCCAATTGGCCAGACAGTCAGCAGTAGAAGTAGACCACACATTCACAGTCAGGGCCAACAGAGTGGTGACCACGGGGGTCAACGTGTTCACGGACCAAGCATTCACGTTAAAGGTGATAGGTGAGATTGACATAGGGATTGCATTCACGACACCTGCAGTGATAGGAACACTGAAGGCAGACGTGCCGAGCTTGTTGTCAGTAGAGGCCGTCACAGAAGAAGATAATCGTGTGTTGAGTTACTCCGTCACCTCGGGTGCTTTGCCCACGGGCATAACATTGTCAGACCAAGGAAACCTAATAGGCACCATAGACCCCAGTGATTTCACTGATTCAACCAGGGCATTCACTTTCACCGTGACAGTCAGCGACCAGTACCAGGCCGCGGCCACATCAAAAGAATTCACACTGAACATTGACATACCTTACACACAGATCGAATATGGCAACATGTCTGGACATGCCACGTCATTCATAGACCAGAACATATTCTACAACATAGCACAGGATCCAAACATAAATTCAGTGGACAACATATTCAGGCCAGAGGACACGAACTTCGGCATGAAGTTGAAACCGGACATGCTGATGATGGCGGGTCTCGAGGCACAGACGCTGACCGCGTTCCAACAGCAGATGGAACAGAATCATGCTCCCAAGACACTGTACTTCGGAGACATAAAGACAGCAATTGCCAAGGAAGGAAACACTGTGAAATATGAAGTAGTTTACATAGAAGTAAAAGACAGCATGGTAAACAAAGATGGGGTGGCAGTTTCCAGTGCAATCACGTTGAGGAATTCGATAGTGAAACCAATGCTAGGACCAAGGGCGTCCAGCATGGATGCGACCACAGACTACGTGGACTACGAAGTCACAACAGATGGCGGACTTTCATTCAGCACAGCGGGATCCAAGGTGAGGTACGCGAATCAACTGAGTGCTGATCTCGGATTCATTGAAACAATCTATCCAAACGCAGTGGCCAACATGAGGTCTAGGATGAAGACCCTGGGACACAAGGAATGGGATTACCTACCATTATGGATGAAGACCACACAGGCGGGTGGCCTGGCACCATTGGGTTACGTGACCGCGGTGCCTCTGTGTTACTGTAAGCCGGGAACGTCAGCATTGGTCAAGAAAAGGATCGAGGACAAGGAAATTAATTTCAAGAACATAGCATTCACCATAGACAGGTACGTGGTCAGCAACAGCAAGGTTGCGACAGATACATTCACAGCGGATGGATCTACTACAACATTCGAAGTGGACGAGCTAGTGCACCAGGAAGATATTTTGGTCAAAGAAGGCACAACAACGGTTTTACCTGGTGAAGGCTGGACGGCGTCAGGATTCGCAGGGCATTTAGACCCGACCGCTGACACGGAACTACGATCGGCCGATCATGAGTACGGCATATCATTGTCATACAACACGACCACAAACAAGACAAACATAACATTTACCAAGGAAGTACCGTCAGCAGGCACAATAATAAAGGTGGAAAGAAGCAACGATAAATACCTTAAATTTAGAGACAAAGGAATTCAATAATGGCAAGTAACATAGTACCAGGAAACATAGATGCAACGTACCCGAAAGCGGGACAGGACAACAGTTCACAAGGGTTCAGAGACAATTTCAATGCGATAAAGAACAACTTCACGGAAGCCAAGACCGAGATAGACAACATACAGTCAAACAAGGCAAATCTCGATTCGGCCAACAATTTCAACGGTAGTACAATACAAAATGCAGTTTTGAAAGACAACAGCGAAACTATTTTCGCACACGGATCGGTCTCGAGTGGATCAGTGACATTAAATCATGAAAACGGTCATTACCAAACATTGACTATAACCGCTGACACCACTTTCGCATTCTTGAACTTCCCAACAGGTTCCGTGGGCAGGATTATTTTAGACATCACTGTGCAACCAACATCAACAGGTATACTGACCTTACCTAGTGCGGTGATCAAGGCGGACAATGTCACAGGCAGTGACGGCACTTCAGACCAAGTTACGATAGGTCTGGGCCGAGCACTTTTTGAATTCATGTCACCAGACGGTGGCACAACGGTGCTGATGCACCAACTGGGCAAACAGTACGTTTAATAACTAAGGAGTATCATGTACTTCCATCCATTACAAGAAGAGATAGGCAACATGTCAGAGGAAGACATCTCCAAACGTATCAAGGAACTGTCAAGGAAAGTTGCCATAGCGAGGCGTGGACGTAATCCTGAGATGCTGGCCACACTGCAACAGGCACTGAAGACCTACCAGGACGCAGTGAGACAGAGACGTGTCGAGGAGTGGCACAAGAACAACAAGAAATTGAGGAACGAACCAGACCTAGGCGACCTGGTCAACATCGACTAGTAAATAGTTTTGATGTCAAACACATTCTCCTGGAAGACAAAATTCAAAAGCATAATCATAGTTGATGGTGAACTGTTCGCCAATGAGTACAAACTTAACATATCACTGACCCCACACACAGCCAGCCTCAAGGAGCAGACAGAATACTTCGACAGATTGAAGAACCTCTTCGAACAGGTATTCGCCAACACGATCACCACGTGGAGGGACGAACCATTGTATGTCACACTGAAGAAAGAGTCCACCAACAGGTTCATTGAATTACCAAAGCCACCCTATGACCAGATCATGGCCGCGGTGTGTTTCTGCAAGGCAAACAGCATACTGGACAGCAAGATAGTGATCAACCACATAGAACTGAGCTCATGGCAGGGTGACGGTATTACCTACACGGTTGACAAAGACAGCAAAGAGCTTATACTGTTAGATAGGCCCGACTGGTTCTCAGCGAAGTTCAGCAAATTTGATCCATGGTGGCTGAGGGCGGACACGGCAACTTATGACCAAGAACTTGACAAGGGAATATACACAGGACACTTCAGTTGGAACAACCAAGAGATTCCTGTTGACAAGAAGCACGAGTATCATGCTAAAATATTTGAGTTCCAACCAAAGGTTTTAGATGGCGGCAAAAACAAAGACAAATGATCACGGTGATGTGATATTCTCGGAGGAGGATGTTATCGAATTGCTGTACACCGATCCAGACTTCGACATCTCGAGACTGTATCTCAACGACATAGACAAGTATTCCGAAAGCCTCAAGGAGTTGGGCATAGACCTACCAGTGATCAACACGGCGCCCGAGAGACCTTCACTGACAGAATTTGACAAACAGAACTGTGACAACTGGCACATGCCTGACAAGTATTACCAGATCAATGTGTTGGAATGGTTGTTGGACAAGTGCCAGAACGACGAGGAGAAGATGAGGGTGCAGATGGAGTATGATCTGTTCGAGAAGAAAAAATTCACGAGGGTACTACAGTTCCTGATCTACTTCATTGACACACTGAGGGCCAACGACATGGTCTGGGGCGTGGGCAGGGGGTCCAGCGTGGCCAGTTTCTGCCTGTTCCTGATAGGTGTACACAAGATCAATCCCATGCTGTACAATTTGGACATCACCGAATTCCTGAGATGATAAGTAACAGTAATAGGAGCATATTATTATGGTAGCAAGAGCAAAACCCAAAAGAATGTACAGGACCATGCAGGGACGTATGGTGGACATAGAGAAATTAAGAGCGGCCAACGAATCAGTTCAGGCCGTGGGCAACATGAACGTCAACGCCAAGGGTGACGTGTTGGGAGCAGGCGGACAAGTGGTAACGCCAAAAGAGACAGTGATCAAACAGTATTACGAACAACCCAAGGGCATGGTCAGTGACACGCCAAGCAAGGGCAAGGCGATGCCAGCACCCACACCAGAACCAACCAGGACCGTGCAGAAGATGACCCCGGTGGCATCAAAACCAGCACCCAAGAAAGCGGCACCACAACCCAAGAAGGTGGCACCAACACCTGAACCGACTCCGGCGACAAAGACCGTGGAAACTTTCAAACCCAAGACAGAAAGCACCAGCAAGGGCGGCATAGACGCGGCACTTGACGGATTGGAATAACATCATGAAGACACTAGTATTAGCATTATCGATCTTGTTTTTGACCTCTGCTTGTTCTATCAAGCAACCAAAATTGTCATTTGGCAAAAAATGCGACTTGAACGGCGACAAGATCACTTATTCTTACGTATGGTTGTACGACAAGGAAATAGGTCTACCTGCCACAAAAGAACAGTGTGCGGCTCTTGACGAATCAAAATAAATCTGTTAAAATAATCCTACAATGGGACAACTAGAAGACTTACAAGCAAAAGGTTTCGGATCACACGGCGGCAAACAGTACACCGTTGACTACGACATCACACCACTCAAGAAGAGGGTATTGGTATCGGACATGCAGTTCGGGGCGACCAAGTCCAAGGGTGGGATCATACTACTAGACGACGACGGCACGGAAGCGGGCATACACCCACGTTGGGCCAAGATATACGCAGTTGGAGATCAACAGGAGGACGTCAAGGTCGGCGAATGGGTCATGATAGCACATGGAAGATGGAGCAGGGCTCTCAAGGTCAAGAAGGATGGCACTGAGCTGGAGGTGAGGATGATCGACGAGAATGACATACTTTTAGTTTCAGACGAGGAACCAGACTTCAACAACAGACAGGCAGGATACATCAACATGGGCGGTGCCCAACAGATGACCAAGTTGCCGGGCAATGACTAATCACACCTGTTACGTCTGCAAGAAATCTTTCACCAACGCAATTTACTGGTACGACAGCCTACACGACACCAAGCATGACAAGAGGATAATCAGACCGTTCTGTGGACCACCCTGTGCAAACAAATACAGGGAGATGTCAGACGAGAATGACTACCCACAGAGGAAGCCGTTGCCACGTGGACCAGAGTGGCAGATAATACAAGACATCAATTACATCACCTATGAAACAGATTAATATCAAGAAAGTAAAAGTGGAAATAGATCGATTAGTCACCATGGCAGAGATGGGGCTGGGTGTTGAACGTCCATTGAACAAAGAGAAAAGGACCTGGATCAACAAGTTGAAGAAGGATGGTGCATGGGATCCAATATTGGTCACACCCATAAAGGATTCGGGTTATTATCTACTCACTGACGGTTGGCACAGGGTACAGGCCGCTACAGCACTCAAAAAGAAAACGATCAACGCACTACAACTACCAGCCAATGCAGGACTGAGCATGGCCAAAGCCAACAAGATCCTACGTGACATAGACAGGGAATACGGATTCCAACTGCACTGTAGCGACATCATAGGACACTGGGCAATGATGGAAACACTGCTGGACTAGACAGATCACATATATCTGCTATAATACACACATGACACAACGTTTCGGTTTCTGTTGCAAATGGCTCAATGACACCAGTGAGTTCGGTGGCATGAAGGTCAATGCCAAGGACAGGGATCTCAACGGCAGAAGCACCACCATGCGTTGGCTACGTGAACACCGGGAAGAAGCAGTACAACGACAGTGGGACATCATGACACACAACACCACAGCGGCACGCAGGATGATAGAACGTGTGGGCACACTGCCACCAGAACGTAGGATGGTTAGGCTGGGATCAGAGATGCTACAGGGCTACACAGAGAAGGACTGGAAGACATGGTGGCAACAGCCTCACATACAGAGTCACCTGGAGAATCTATTCGCACCGGTTGGTGAGATGGCCAGGAAGTTGGATGTGAAGATATCTTTCCACCCAGGTCAGTTCTGTGTGCTTTCCAGTGCCACTCCTGAAATCGTTGAACGTAGCATAGAAGAATTCGAATACCATGCGGACATGGCCAGATGGATGGGCTTTGGCCGATCATTCCAGGATGGTTGCAAGATAAACGTACACATCTCAGGCAGGCAAGGACCAGACGGCATCATAAAGGCACTGCCAAGGCTTTCACCAGAGGCAAGGAACCTGATCACTATCGAGAATGACGAGATGGGACATGGACTGGAACAGTCCCTGATGCTGGAGAAACACCTGGCACTTGTCCTAGATATCCATCACCATTTGATCCGAGACGAAGAATACATACAACCCAATGACGACAGAGTGAAAAGGGTCATAGACAGTTGGCGTGGTGTTAGACCCAGTATGCACTATTCCTACTTCAGGGACGAAGCACTAGCAATGGCAGGATTGAAGCCCGAAGAAATGCACACAGGATTACACGACATGAAAGAGTTGTTGGCAAGAGGTGCCAAAAAACAAAAGTTGAGAGCACACTCTGATCTATTCCCTAATGTTGAAACAAATCAATGGGCACTAGGTTTCAGTGAGAACTTTGATATACAATGTGAAGCAAAAGGTAAGAACATGGCCTCTGAACAATTATATAGACAAGCAAAGGAAACTTCTGTAATATAACACATATGAAAGATTTATGGGTAGAAAAATACAGACCTAAGACTCTGAAAGAGTACGTGGTCAGAGACGAAGCACAAAGACAACAGATACAATCTTGGATTGACGACAAAGCGATCCCACACTTGTTATTGAGTGGTGCACCAGGGGTGGGCAAGACCACACTGGCGAAGGTGTTGTTTGGAGAACTGGATGTCAGCAGTTATGACATCTTGGAGATAAATGCTTCGAGGGAAAACTCCGTTGACACTGTGCGTGAGAAGATCAACAACTTCGTACAGATCATGCCATTCGGAGCATACAAGTATGTGTTGCTGGACGAGGCAGACTACATGTCACCAAATGGTCAGGCGGCGTTGCGTGGTGTTATGGAGATGTATCACACTTCAGCGAGATTCATATTGACCTGCAACTATCCCAATAGGGTCATACCAGCACTGCATTCGAGATGCCAAGGCTTCCACATGGAGACCATCGACAAGACAGAATTCACAGCAAGGGCATGTGAGATATTGATACAGGAAGGAATCACACCTGACATAGAGATACTGGACACATATGTGAAAGCCAGTTATCCTGACATGAGGAAATGCATCAACATGTTACAACAGAATGCTAGGGACGGAAAACTGATGCCACCGGCAAGTGGCGACTCAGGACAACAGGACTACAGACTGCAGATGGTAGATCTGTTCAAGCAAGGCAAGATACAAGAAGCAAGAAAACTTGTCTGTGCCCAGGCAAGGCCAGAAGAGTGTGAGGAGATATACAGATGGTTGTATGACAACCTAGAAATAATATCCAAAGATGAAGACGCACAGGACAAAGCGGTGCTAATTATCAAGCAGGGATTGGTTGATCACTCATTCGTAGCAGATCCTGAGATAAACCTTGCGTCGGTCATGATAAAATTATCGAGGTTAAACAATGGGTAGCAAACACAACAAGAAAAGATTCTTCTGCGTGAAGTATGTGATAAAAGCGGACAGGAAGTTCGACGAATTCGTTGAACTGTCCAAGAAGAAGATAGGCCCAGGCAAGATGATGGAATACACAGTGGTGTTAGACCTCATCAACAAGGAAGTGCTAAAGAACGAACTGCCTGGCATACCCGTCGCACAGCGGGACCAGATCCCTTACGACAGGATAGAACAGCACTACCGACAATGGTACGCTGACGCCATCGATCAATTCATCAAATAGCCTGATTGTACATGCGTTTAAGCATGGCCAATTGGCTGGCTCGCCATATTTTCATCAATATCCTACGCCTACGTCTGTCCTTCTGTTTCCTTATCTTGAGCCAATTCTCGTTCTGCATGTACAAGCTCACACGCTTGTCGTACACTCGTTTCTTCCTCATTAGTTTCCACAGTTTCCGTTGGAATAAAGGTCGCATTTGTAGGCCGTTCGATGATAACATAAGGTTCCTCATAGGTTGTGTTTGATTGTGTTTCGATGTGTCTTCGGTTGTGACTCATGTACAAATACTTACTATCAAATTTCCAGATTAAGTATGCATATTTTACAACAGAGATATTTAGGATAAATAAGAACTATGCATGACGTGTTAGACATAATCAAGAACGTACAATCACTGTACTCGGTAGGCCCCACATTGGGCATACTCAAGGACTTCGAGAGGGTGGTGGACGAGCTAGACGTGTACGTGTTCCAGAACTGGGAGGAAGGCGAACTGCTTTCGGGACCGGTTGATTCGAGACACTTCGTCACATGTTCATTCATGTGGCCAGCGGACAAGATGCCAGATCCTGCGGGAGGCAAGAGATTGCTGGACAAAGGATGTAAAGTCACATACAAAAGAGACGAATTGATGAAGCCCAGGAAGATCAAGGGTCCAGAGGACTACAGGCCAGGAACGACCAAGGGCAAGATAGACGCACATGACATTTGGGTGGTGGAGATTAAAATGCCCAAGAACCTGATTGGTAATTTCAAACACGGCAAGGACGAGATCGAGAGCCAGGACGAGCAGGCACAGGCTCCTGCAGATTTAAGTAGTTTAGATGACATTAGTTAATGAAGGATTGAAGGCCGGAGACCTAGACGGGGTCGTAGCAAAACGATTCTCAGTGGACCAGTTCAAGTCCAAGATGGGCGAGGACCGGAACATCATGGTGTTGGCATTCACAGTTGACGGCATGGCACCCGCCAAGGACCTTGAGAGGTTCGCGGAGACGGGATACAAGGAAGTTTTAGACGCAGACGCAACCCCAGGAACACTGGAAGACGGCAAGCACAGGGTGTTCGTGGAATTCGCGAGGGTCGAAGCAGTGGACCAACACATAGGGAAGTTCCTGGACGACCTCAAGAAACTTACCAACATAGACATATTCGAATTCACATACCACAAGGACAAGACGCCGTTCGAGGCATCGGCCAAGAACCTGGCGGACATACTGCCCAGGACACCGATAGCATACACACAGAAGACACAGCAGATGAAACTGGGCGAGATCAAGGACTTCTTTGACCGGTTCCAGATGATGGAATTCAAACTGGACAACAACGTCATAACCTGCAAGAAACAGAACGCAGAAGCGTTGAAGTTCGAACTACACGCATTCGGTCCGACCAACATGATCATGAACGAGGTCAAAGCGTTCAGACTGGACGAGAGTGCCATGTCAGAATGCATGTTCATGACCAAGTACTTCGGACCATACCAGATAACCAAGACCACGGAAGACAGATTCGTCTTCAGCAAGGGCGGTGAGTCAGCACTGCTAAGTAAGAGCGGATGGTAAGATTAAGCAAAAATTTCAGTCTACAGGAATACATCAAGAGCCAGACGGCCTTGAGACAGGGCATCGACAACACACCAAGCACTGAACACATGGGCAACGCCACTGAACTGTTCAGGAATGTTGTACAGAAGGTCAGGGATCAGTTTGGTGTGACAGTGATCAACTCAGGCTACAGGGGACCAGCACTCAACGAAGCGGTGGGTGGTTCAAGCAAGTCACAGCACTGCAAAGGTGAAGCAGTGGACATAGAGTGTCCGGGCACGCCAAACTATGACGTGGCCAAGTGGATAGAGGACAACCTAGACTTCGATCAACTGATCTTGGAATTCTACACACCAGGTGTGCCAGACTCGGGTTGGGTTCACGTGTCATACAAGTCAGAGGGCAACAGGAAGAGCATCCTGACTGCGATGAAGGAAAACGGTAAAACCGTCTACAAGCCCGGCCTCATACAATAAATACTACTATTATGTTTTCGACGATTAAGATGGCGATAGCCATAATGCTGATCACTGGCATCGCGGGTGCTGGAGTGTACGTGATGAAACTGCGTGCGGACAACGCCACGCTAAAAGCCAACCAGATCGAACTGGAACGTGGCATAGAGTCACAGACCAAATTACTTGAACAGCAGAAGAAGGACTTCACGGCCATAATGGAGAGTAACAAGAAGCTCAACGCATTAGTGATGACCTTCAAGAAAGATCTAGAGGACCTGGACAAGAGATTCAACAAGGGCAAACGAGACATAGGCAAACTGGCCATAGACAGGACCGGAGCCATAGAGAGGATCATCAACAAGGGTGCTGACAACGCCGCGAGATGTGTGGAACTGGCATCCGGGGCAGAGAGGACGGAGGAAGAACTGAAAGCAACCAAGAAGTCGGAGATAAACCCAGAGTGCCCATCACTGGCCAACCCGGCGTACGTACCATATGAATAAAATTTTAGCGATAGCACTGATACTCCTACTATCCGCCTGTAGCGTGGGCGAGAAGCGTGTGAAGATATTCTCCGTGGAGGAGCCAAGATCCAAACTGAACCTACCAAAACCCGAGGCACTGGACCTAGAGAAGGTGCGTTGGATCATCATAACATCAGAGAACGCACAGGAAGTTTTCGCCAAACTGGAGGCCGAGGGCATAGACCCCGTGCTGTTCGGACTGACGGACAAGGACTTCGAGATGATAGCCCGGAACTTCGCGCAGATAAGACAGAAACTACAAGAGACCAACAACCTACTTGAGGAATACAAGAAATACTACGAGGAGACAGAATAATGTGGACGTACAGATGTAAGGTTTTAAAAGTGGTGGATGGTGACACGGTGGACGTGGACATCGACCTGGGATTCGGCATATGGCAGAAGAACGAGCGTGTGAGGATCATGGGCATAGACACACCAGAATCAAGGACCAGGGACAAGATCGAGAAGAAATTTGGACTGGCCGCCAAAAACAAACTCAAGAGCCTGTTGGGCAAGACCGCAGTGCTCCAGACGACAATCAACAAAAAAGGTGAGGACATGAAGGGCAAGTTCGGCAGGGTGCTGGGCGACTTCCTAGTGGACAAGAAACCAGTTTCAAAGATACTGTGCGAGGCCGGACACGCCGTGGCCTATTTCGGTGGTGCCAAGGCAGATGTACAGAAACAACACATGAAGAACCGTAAAAAACTGGTCGAAGCAGGCGTCGTAAAAGGCGCGATCGAATAAATACGTGTTTTAAACGAGGAGAGCAAATGGAATTAATTCTAACACTAGCGATGAAATTTTGGCAATGGACTGTTTTAATAGCAGTGGTCATCATAGCCGCGATCAT
>Ga0222719_10000790_pt1 | contig 31507 bp, 24 predicted proteins | sample C33_34DmetaG_FD_165039 | JGI IMG/M metagenome (GOLD analysis project Ga0222719, IMG submission 165039) | Estuarine water microbial communities from San Francisco Bay, California, United States - C33_34D | ecosystem: Environmental > Aquatic > Marine > Unclassified | place: USA: California... | reverse complement strand
CAACGATGCTGCACAGCAGGTTCACCACGTCGATATTGGCCCACTCGTTGTTGCCGCCGATGTTGTAGGTTTCACCGTGGCGGCCCTGCTTGATGATCAGTTCAATACCGCGAGCATGGTCGTCAACGTACAGCCAGTCCCGGATCTGTTTACCATCACCGTAGATTGGCAGGGCTTTGCCGCTGAGGATATTCAACAGGCAGAGCGGGATTAGCTTCTCTGGAAAATGATATGGGCCATAGTTGTTGGAGCAATTGCTGGTTGTTACCTTCAGACCAAAAGTGTGATGGTACGAACGCGCAAGGTGATCCGACGCCGCTTTGCTGGCGGCATACGGGGAGTTAGGTGCATAGGGCGTGGTTTCACTGAATGCAGGATCCTCGGCACCCAGTGTCCCGTAGACCTCATCAGTCGAGACATGATGAAACAAGTGATCGTCCCTGGCCTCTTCATCGAGCCAGACCTTCTTGGCTGACTTCAGCAGGGTATGGGTGCCGACTATGTTGGTATCAATGAAAGCATCTGGCCCTGTGATAGAACGATCGACATGGCTTTCTGCCGCAAAGTGCACCAACTTGTCGATCTGCTGCTCGCGTAACAGTGATTGCACTAATTCCTGATCGCAGATTGAGCCCTCAACAAAAGTAAACCAACTGGCACCTTCACATACTTTCAAATTTGAGCGATTACCTGCATAGGTCAAGGCATCCAGAACCACAATGCTGTCATTCGGATTGGATTCGTGCCAATAGTGAACGAAATTGGATCCTATGAAGCCGGCTGCGCCGGTAATCAGTAAATTACTCATTGAAATTTAATCATCCAGAAGTTCTGGCCGATTGTGCCAGGCTGTTAATAACGTATTGTAACGCCGACTGCCAGCCCTGTGGCTCTGAGCCAGTCAGGGCCAGCGAGCTACTGCGATCAAGCACACTGTAGTAAGGGCGTGTGGCTGGTGTTGGATACTCTGCGCTAGGAATCGGCAAGATCGTGACATCGTTTGCGAGCAACCCCGCAAGTTTACCCTGTACGTAGATCGCTTCGGCAAAATCGAACCAGCTTATTTCCCCACCGTCAGTCCAGTGATACATACCGCTGCTGGTTTCAGACTGGATAAGCTCGAACAGAAACTGGGTCAGGGTATGTGCTGACGTTGGGGAACCGATCTGATCATTGACCACTTTCAGTTCCCGCTTATCCGCCATTATTCGCAGCATGGTTTTAACAAAGTTGCCGCCGAATTCAGAGTACAGCCAGGACGTTCGCACGATAATGCCAGCCTGCGGCAGGCGTTCCAGAATATCCTTTTCGCCGGCGAGCTTACTGGCACCATAGACGCTCAGCGGCGCGGGTGCTGCATCTGGCTTATAGGGTTCCCGCTGTGCGCCATCGAAGACAAAATCAGTCGACACCTGAATTAGCCTGCAGGGGTTGGCTGCACACCATGACACCAGGCAGGAGACCGCCTCGGCGTTCACCGCGTAGGCAAGCTCTTCATCCGTCTCAGCGCCATCGACGTTGGTGTAGGCCGCGGCGTTGATAATCATCGCGGGCTTTAGCGGGTTCAGATAAGCCGTAACGTCTTCAGCATCGGTGAGGTCCAGCTGATCGATATCAACGGCCAGCAGCTCATGGGAGGCGGCCAGCTGGCTTGCGCCCCAATGCAGCTGGATGGTGCTACCCAGTTGCCCCAGGCAGCCGGTCAAGAGAATCAAGGGTTTGCTCATGGGTAGCGTACTGCATCAGCGAGGGTATTGGCTGCCGCATCTTTTGCCGACAGCAGTGGTTCGGAGCTCACCAGGGGCCACCGCACTGCCAGCGCCGGGTCATTCCACAGCAGGCTATGTTCGTCTTCAGGGTGATAGTAGTCAGTGCACTTGTAGCATAGCTCGGCGGTTTCGCTGGTAACATAAAAGCCATGGGCGAATCCCGGAGGAACCCACAACTGCTTGTGATTCTCCGCAGAGAGGCTGACGCCTACCCATTGGCCGCAAGTCGGGGAGCTCTCCCGAAGATCTACCGCCACATCAAATACTTCACCGGAAATTATCCGCACCAGTTTGCCCTGGGGGTGCTGATGCTGGTAGTGCAGTCCGCGCAGTGTGCCTTGGGCAGAGAGGCTCTGGTTATCCTGAACAAAATTGAGGTCAATGCCCCTTTCTTCAAAAACAGAGGCGCGGAAAGTCTCCATGAAGTAACCGCGGTTATCTCCGTGAAGCGTGGGCTCGAGAATCAGAACGCCTGGGATTTTGCTTTCTGTCACTTTCATCTTCGTGTTTTTTTCGGCGCCTGTAATTCTGCGGTTTTAATTCAGTGATTGTGGTCGCTGTGATTAGTCAGCCATTAGCGCTGCCGCAGCAGCTCCATGAGATATTGGCCATAGCCGCTCTTGTCGAGTTTTTCAGCGAGTATCTTAAGTTGTGACGCGTCTATGAAGCCCTGGCGATAGGCTATCTCTTCGGGGCAGCCAATCTTGAGTCCCTGGCGCTCTTCCAGTACTCGAATAAAGTTGGCGGCATCCAGCAAGGATTGCACGGTGCCGGTATCCAGCCAGGCGGTGCCACGGTCAAAAAGTTCAACGCGAAGCGTTTTTCGCTCCATGTATGTCTTGTTAACGTCAGTGATTTCAAGCTCACCCCGAGCAGAGGGCTTGATGTTTTTAGCGATGTCGACCACATCGTTGTCATACATATAGAGACCAGTGACTGCGTAGTTGGACTTGGGGCTGGCTGGTTTCTCCTCGAGGTCTATGGCTCTGCCATCGTCATCCAACTCCACCACACCATAACGCTCAGGGTCGGTTACGTAGTAGGCAAATACCGAGGCGCCGTCCTGTTGGTTTACCGCGTTCTGCAGGGTTTCCTCGATGCGATTACCGTAGAAGATGTTGTCACCGAGGATGAGACAGACGCGGCTGTCGCCAATAAAATCTTCTCCGATAAGAAAGGCCTGGGCCAGACCTTCAGGACTGGGCTGCTGCGCGTACTGCAGGTTGAGACCCCAGCCGCTGCCGTCCCCAAGCAGGTTTTGATAGGCCTGATAGTCTTCCGGGGTGGTGATGATGAGGATTTCACGAATTCCTGCCTGCATCAGCGTCGCCAGCGGGTAATAGATCATGGGTTTATCATAGACCGGCATGAGCTGTTTACTGACCGAGACGGTCATTGGGTGCAGGCGGGAACCAGTGCCACCCGCCAGAATGATGCCTTTGGTGCCGTTGCCTGCGCTGTTCTGTACTTCGGGCGCTGTCATTGTGCTTCCTGTGCTCTTTGTCTTTCGAATCGCATTTTGCGACAGTTAGTTTGCATGTTGGTTACTCATGGGCTGAATACCTGCTTTTTGGCCCACTAAAACTTTATCTGCAGGATATTTCGCAAGCAGGGTGCCAAATCAGCTCATTCCAGGGAGCAAAGAATCCGGGGCAACTCAGATTCCAGAGACTGTGATGGCTTGAAGTCAAAATCATTGGCAAACCCGTCGCTACTTCCGGCCTGGTCAGTGACCAGGTTATGGTAGGTGCGCAGTCCCAGATCATTCTTCCAGATTCCCGTTCGATCAGCCAGCTGGGCCGCCGCCGCGGCTGCGTAGAATATCACACGCGGTGAGTGCCAACCGGGCCTTTTCCTCCCCGTTGCCTCATACACTGCCGCTTCCAGGCGGTTCGGGGTGTAGGCTTCCCCATCTGCGATGGTGTATATCTTGCCAGAGGGCTGTCTGCCAGCTGCAGCCGCCAAGGCTGCCCGACACAGGTCGGCGACCGAGATGAGTGCAAGCCGGTTCTGCAGCCGGGGCAAAGGCGGGATCGAACCCCTGACGATGCGGCGAATCAGACCCGCAATATTGCCCCGCATCCCCGCACCGTATACGTTTACCGGGCGCAGCACGGAGACGTGGAGTGCCGCAGCCTCATCCTTGCCAGCGGCCAGCACGAGCCGCTCTGCGGCGCGTTTGCTCTGTGCATAGGACGAGCGCGACGGATCGCTCGCCAGCGAAGAGCTGAAATAGACCAGCCGGGAGACACCGGCCCCGAGGCAAGCACGGCACACCGCCTCGGTTCCCTCCACGTTGACTCTTAATAATGCCCCTTCGTCAGGGGTATTCACGTGGGCGATGTTTGCCAGATGAAAGACTGCAGCCACCCCTGTACAGGCTTTGGTTAATGTGTCCACATCTTCCAAGGCACCACTAAACCAATCGACACTGGCTACTCCCGAGAGCACGTTCGCAGCATAATCACGACGCGAATAGACGCGCACGCGGTAGCCCTGCTGCTGAAGTGCTGTCACCAGGTGCCGACCAATAAATCCAGTTGCTCCGACCACAAGCGCCAGGTCGCCCTGTTTTACTGAGTTTACTGAATCGCTGCTCATGGCTGTTTAAACCATCGCCAACCGTAGCTCGAGAAAAAACGGCGCGCCGACTGCAGGAACATTTTGATGTGTTTTGCGCCCTTGCGCGCGCTGCCGCCGCCGGCATGCCTGATGCGCATGTCGGGCAGGTAAGCGAGGCTGGCGGATTCACCAACGCGCAGAGACAGATCAAAGTCTTCAAAGTACAGGAAATAACCCGGGTCAAATCCGGCAACCTTCTCTATGGACGAGCTGCGGCAAAGCATGAAACAGCCGCTGATGATTGGGATACCCTTGCTTGGCACAGAGTCACTTAGCTCCCGCATTTCGAATCGCGCCAGACGCTCGTTAAACAATCGTCTCACCGGCGCTGGCATGAAGCCCCTCAGAAAGAAATCGAATAGCGTAGGATAGCGCTTGCAAAGAAACTGTTTGTTACCTGCATCATCTTTGGCATAGGGACTCACCATGGCTACGTCTGGATTATCAGCAAGGTAGGCCAGACCAGCCTTCAGGCTCTCTGAATCGAGCTCTACATCCGGGTTCATAAACACATGGAAATCATGATGAGCAGAGGCAAACGCCAGGTTCTGGCCTGCCCCGTAACCCACATTGCCATGCCCGGCGATGAGCCGGAAACTGCAGCCGAGTGCCTCCAGCCTGGCCAGCGGCGCTGACAGTGCCTCGGTATCCATTGAGCCCGACCCGCTGTTGTCCACCAGCGTCAGGCTATAGGCGGCCCCCTCGCCGGCTGGACCCAGCTTCTCTATCGCGCTGCCTAGCAATGCAATGGCTATAGCCAGCTGCTGAGTCGGCGAGTCGTAGCTGACGATGGAGATAGAAACGGATTGAGAAGCAGAATTAGACGGCAAAGGCGACACGCTGGGCTCAGTGGAGTGGTTTTTTAGCCCTATTTTACGTCAGTGCTCGCAGGAGTACCTACTTAAGTCACACTAATTGTTCTCTACCAGACGGTCGCCAAACGGCGTTGAGACGACCCGCATGCCCGGCGGCACGTCGGTCGGGTCTATGCGGCGTGGCTGGAACCTCCCCGGAGGCGGTGCGTCAGCGGTATTGCCATCACGGGCCCTGTCCCGCAAGGCCTCGAAGGGATTTCGCGGCGTGTCCGGCGCAGTTTCCGCCAGTTCTGCGCTCTCAGCCGGCGCTATCTCCACCTGCTGCGCCCGTACGATGGCCTCAGCTGTTCTCAAGCTCAGGGTCGCAATATTGGTCTGGGGGTCACAGCTGATGCCCTGATCCGCGAAATCCCCGCAGGGGACGGAGGCGGGATAGCGCACGGCAACCTGGCCTGCCCCGTAGGTCACCACCGAGTAGAGATCATGGCCCGGAATAGGGTTTGCAGCGCCTGTCAGGGGCACTTTGACGATGTCCCCGTCTAGATGCTTCAGCAGGGCGGTCTGTTTGCTACCAATGCGAGATGTGCCGACCAGGGTGAATACCGGTGATGCCTGCGCTGTCCCGGATGAACGGACGTTTTGGGTGTTACGGCTGCTTGCGCGGTTATTGGGCGTAGCGCTGTCCAGATTCTCAAACAATTGAAATTGTGATTGGTTCTGGCCCGTTTGGCCGCCAGCGGCCACATCTTGTGCCAGCAGTTTCTGCGACAAAAGGCAGGATCCAAGGGTAAGCACTAGCTGCAGCACTCGAGGCATATTTATCACTTAAGAACAGTGTGTTTGTAGTTTAGTCTCATTGATCCGGCAAAAAGTTCTTTTTTGTAGAGTAAATTAGTCAAGGGATTAGGGGCGCTGGGTTAAGTAGCTCTTAGCTGTGACTAATACCATTACGGCGATTGAGCGCTCGAGGAACGTAACAGAAATCCCCTCACGCGGCACAGATGCCATTAGCGAAAGCACTACAAGCGATGCGGGCAGGCTTCCAAGCCATAATCGCTTAGTAATTACCCAATCAACTAGGCCAGACTTATAACTAAATCCGGTACTTACAGATTTTGTAATAGCCGCAAACCATAAATCAGTACCGACCGCCGTAATCAGCAGAGGCGTCATAATTGCACCACCACCTACGCCTGTTAGTCCTATCAGAAAATCCGAAACGACGCCCATTAAAGTAAGCGTGATTTCCATCTATATTAACTTTTCAAAAATAGTATCAGCACATTCGTCAGCCGACAAAAACTCTGTCTCTACATGTACCTCTGGTTCTACCGGCGGTTCATACGGGCTATCAATGCCTGTGAAGTTGGGTAGATTCCCCTGCCTGGCCTTAGCATAGAGGCCCTTAATATCTCTTTTCTCGCACTCCTCAATGCTTGCATCAACAAATACCTCAATAAAGTCACCATCATCAAACAGGCTTCTGGCTAGTTTCCGTTCGCTTCTAAATGGTGAGATAAAACTGACAATAACTATTAGGCCGGCATCAACAAACAGCTTCGCGACTTCAGCGACTCGTCGCACATTTTCTACCCTGTCGGTTTCTGTAAATCCAAGATCCCGATTAAGACCATGCCTAACATTGTCTCCATCTAGTATATAAACATGTTTCCCGATCGAGCTGAGTTTTTGGTCAACTATATTTGCAATCGTCGACTTGCCTGCCCCAGATAACCCGGTCAACCAAACACATTTAGAAGTCTGGGATTTCTGTAGAGATCTGAAGCCTCGATCAATTGCAGTCCTTTGCCAGTGTATGTTTGTTGATCTGCGTAAGCCATGCTCCACCATACCAGCGGCAACCGTTTGATTTGAGACAATATCAACAAGTATGAATGAACCAATTTGTCGGCTATTACTGTAGGGTTCTATACTAATTTTCTCACTAACCGAAATATTTACAATGCCAATATCGTTTAGCTGGAAATTCTTTGCGGCCAGCTGACTGCCACTAGAAACATCTTCTAGATACTTAATTTCAGTAACGGATGCCTTAACTTCTTTATAGCCAAGCTTCAATTTATACTGGCGCCCTGGCTGCATTGGCTTATCATCCGTCCATAAAAGCTTAGCGCAAAACTGATCTGATAAGATCGGTCTATTAACCAAGCCCGACACAACATCACCGCGGCTAATATCAATATCTTCATCGAATACCAGCTGTGCAGCTGATCCCACACCGACTTCACCGACCTCCTTATCACCTAGGAATATAGTTTTAACTTTAGTTTGTAGCGATGAAGGCGATATAACGACCTCTGCTCCTTTAACGAGTGTACCTTTATCAACCACGCCACAAAATCCTCGGAAATCGGCATCAAGTCGATTAACCCATTGGACCTGCATTCGCGATGGCAAAGCGGACTCGTCTGAATGAATGTCGACGGAATCTAAATGCTCAATTAAGGTAGGGCCCTTGTACCAAGTCATATTTGTGCTTTCTACGAATATGTTATCCCCTTTTAATCCGGATACTGGTATTGCTTCAACCGAGGAAAAACCCATCTCTTCGATGTAGGCGAAGTAGTCTGTGGTGATCTCACGGAAAATAACTTCAGAGTACTCAACTAAATCCATCTTATTGACGGCAAGAACCACATGCTTAACCCCCATCATAGACACTATTCTGGTATGACGGCTAGTTTGCTCTAATACTCCCTTTCTAGCGTCGACGAGGATTACGGCAAGGTCTGCTGTAGACGCACCGGTCGCCATATTTCTCGTGTATTGCCTGTGCCCAGGAGTGTCAGCAACTATGTATCTTCGCTTATCTGTGGAGAAAAATCGGTAAGCAACGTCTATCGTGATTCCCTGTTCTCTCTCGGCCTGCAGACCATCAACCAGCAGGGCCAGGTCTGGTGTTTCTCCTTGAGTGCCGTACCTTGTTGATTCCATCTGTATGGCGGACAACTGGTCTTCAAAGACGTTCTTGCTGTCGAGCAAAAGCCTACCTATAACGGTGCTCTTACCATCGTCTACACTCCCGCAGGTTATAAATCTAAGCGTACCGGCAGCGTTAACTTTCTTGAAATATTCTGAAGGATTAAACTCGCGTATTGTTGACACTAGAAATACCCTTCTCTTTTTTTCTTTTCCATCGAGCCAATAGAATCGGAATCAATAAGTCGCCCTTCGCGCTCAGAGCCTTTTGCCGCAAGCGTTTCTTCAATCACTTTCTCAATTGTGTCAGCGTCGCTCTCTACAGCCGCCGTCAATGGCCAACACCCTAGTGTTCTAAAGCGAACTTTCAGGTTCTTAACAATTTCTCCTTTTCTGAACGGGAACCTATCGTCGTCGACCATTATCAGCTGCCCATCGCGCTCAACCACCGGACGGACTTTTGCGAAATATAAAGGGACCAACTCTATATTCTCTTCGTAAATATAGTGCCAGATATCCACCTCGGTCCAATTGCTTAACGGAAACACCCGTATAGACTCTCCCTGATTTTTACTTGTGTTAAAAATGTTCCACAGTTCCGGGCGCTGATTCTTTGGATCCCATCCGTGACTAGAGTTTCTAAAACTAAAAATCCTCTCCTTTGCCCTAGATTTCTCTTCATCGCGCCTAGCGCCTGCCAGAATTACATCGTACTGATCTCTATCTAACGCCTGCTTCAGGGCCTGGGTCTTCATCACGTCTGTATGCAAAGAGCTTCCTGAATCAAAAGGATTAATCCCTTGACGTACACCCTCGGAGTTAATGTGACTAATCAACGTTATGCCTTTTTCGTTTGCGACCCTTGATCGATATTCATACATTTCCTTAAATTTCCATGTAGTGTCTACATGAAGCAACGGCATCGGTACCCGCGATGGATAGAATGCTTTTCGAATTAAATGCAGCAATACTGAGCTGTCTTTCCCTATGGAGTAGAGGGCAACGGGATTCAAAGAACCCTCGAATGCTTCCCTAATAATTTCGATAGATTCAGATTCTAATTGTTTCATAAAAAAACCCCATCAATATGCTTCACAAAGCATCAAATCTCTTTAATAATGCGAGCCTTTTAATCAGCCTCGTCCTTATTGGGGGCATGGTGTCATTCTCTATTTTTGCATCTATTTCTTGACTCAAAGCTTGCAATTCGTCTTCTGAACTGTCGTTTAACATTGCCTGAATTAGTTGAGCTTCAAAATAAGGGCACGCAAAAAACTGTGACTTAACATAAGAAGAAGCAAAATCAGCTTTTTGGCCCAGGTCGATTTTATGCTTCAGCTCAAGCTGGTTCCCCTCAGAAAGGCGCAAAGTGCTGGCAGGTTCGAAAAATCCTAACTCTGCAACACTAGTGTTAAATACGACTTGATTAGACGCGTAAGCAAGCCTTAGAGCCTTTAACGCTTGACGCTTACCAATTCCAAGAGCTTCGATATAGTCTTTAACACTGCACCAGCCATCCTTTGCCATCGTCAAAATTAGTTCATATTCTGGTCCAACCAAACTTAATCGACGCAAATGCTTTTTTATCTTTTATTGGTAACGTTTAAGATTATTAAGGAATATTAGTCTAAAAATCATTAAAGTCACGTTTCATGACAAACACTTAGCTCAAAATCGCTCTGCTGGAAAGCCCTGACCGGGAAGCGCGAGCCTGGACTCATCGGTGGTGTTCGAGGAGTTCACCAACGACATGATTTGCTAATTTAAATTGGGGGCACTGACAACTTATCAATGAGGGCGTAAGCCGCTTAATTGAGGAGCATGCCCGGCTCACACCCCACTTCTTGACATAATGCCCAGCCTAGCCGAGCGCGCCGAGACACCGCTTGCCAACTCATTTTTAGAGGCATCGCAGTACCAGCCAGCGTCAATCCGATTTTATAATAACCCCAATAGCCATACCCCGACCACATCGCACCCAAGCCAAATTCAGCTACCACCCATCCACATCGCACTTAGTTCAACCCTGTATCACGAAAAAAAACTATCACCCAGCTATACCCCGGCCACTCCGCACCTAGTAAAGACCCGGCAACCAAATCACTACCGAGTCGCCTCACACAACTCAGCCAAAACCAACCAACGCGCAAACCATCCGCATACTGCAAAACACCCACGCACAAAAAAAGCCAACCCCGTTAAGAGCTGGCCTTCTGATTTCCTTGATTACTCTCGTTTACCTTTCTAATCATCGAACTGGATTGAGTCCCCCAGCCCTTCAATATTGACTTCGTCTACTTCCGGAGCCTTGCCCTCCTCTAGCGTCTCCTTTAACGCCCGCCCGTAAGCAATCCTCGCGGTTTGTAAGGCTGCCGCTTGGGCTTGAAGTCGCGCTAGCTCAGAGTCTACGTACTGTAGACTGCCCAGCTGAGCTTTAGACTCGTCAGAGAGTGTCTCTACATCGTACTCTGTGCCGTCTATAGTGATTGTCGCCATTTTTATCCCCTAACTTAGCTTTTAAACTTACGTTTTATTTTATCGCTAAACCAAACAGAACGCGAGCCACCCTTTTACGACAATACACCCACGCACAAAAAAAGCCAACCCCGTTAAGAGCTAGCTTTTATGTTGTGATTTCTCTCTGACAACGACCTACACGCTCAACCCTTCGCCCGCATAATAAGCCAAGGCGTTGGCCCCGACCGCCACTCCCATGTTGCGAGTAGTTGGTCGAGATGAGAGAGCTTGGTAAACCAAGCGGGCGGATTATCAAGCTGTCTCGAACCGTTATCTTCGATAAGTTCTATCGTGTGTGTCTTCTCAAATCTCGATAGCAGTTTCTGGGTAATGCCTGATCGCAAACACTCGTGGGATTCGACTATAATATCGAGCGTTCGAAGTGCCGGCGCTAAGTCAGGATCCAGTAGTTCTTCCTCTGCGCCTTCGATGTCACAAAAGACTAATGCGGCCTCGTTTTCATACTTGGCAAAATCATCGGGCGAGAAAAGGCCGCCTATCGTAACTCGGTCACTTACGCCGTTTTTCTCGGCTAATTGCCTACAAGAATTTTGTGCATTCACATCTGTGTCAAACGCGAGCGAGATGAGGCCCGGGACTGCACGCGCAAAGCCCACAGCGTAATAGCCTTCGGCACAGCCAATGTTGATTATCTTTGTGTAGTGCCCCGAGAGCGCTTTATGAATAGAAGGCTGTAGGGGCTGCTCATAGCAACCGAGAAGCTTAGCGATGTGGCAGCCCTCTGCAGAGCGCTCAATAAATTCCATCCCGGCGAGCGGGCCCTGTAAAACCTTTGTCCCCTCTTGTTCAATAAGCGTGTTTTGAATGAGCACGCTGCGCCATTTTGAAAGCAGTCTAAGTGAGTTGTTAAGAGACGCATTAGGGTTGTCAGTCTCTTGGGGAAGATTAGCAAGCAGCTGCTGGGTGATGTTTTTTGCTAGGCTCATGAGGCTCCCTCAGTTATCGCCAGAATGTTTAGGATTTTTAGACTGAAAGGAAGCGTGCGAAGGGCCACGATTATGGGAAGTGTTGCTTTGCAAGATTCACCAATTCGTCTTCGGACAGTTTCTTCTTTGATGCCAAGCAGAATAGGTCAAAATACTTCTCCCTGCGGGCGCCTGCTACAGATTCGATTCCAAAATGCTTAAACGTTCCAATTAATGTTTTTTGTGTAAACCCAGACCTGTGTGACATGTATAAGTTCCCAGCCGCCATCGAGGGACGAAACCCGTACAGCATGTCGATTGGCGCTATGGGGCCTGCTGGCGAAGTGTACGCAGGCTCTGTAAGCTTATCCTCAGCAACTAACTTGCAGACAGATTGCAGATCTGGGCATGTCAACATGACAAACCCGTCGTCTTTTAAAACTCGATGGAACTCCTGCAACGCAATACCCACCTCATGCGGATAAAGGTGCTCAATGTTATGTGAAGAGTAAATCGCGTCTACGCTCCCGCTCTATACACTACTCATATCTGTCATTGTGCCAGTAATGTCGGGTTTTACCTTCTCATCGATATCGAAGCGTATTTCTTCCCACTCATCTGAGTTAAACGCTCGCGTGGTTGACGCTTTTGTTTTTGGACCACAGCCGACATGTAGGAATTTCATAATTCCAACTCGCTCATTTTAAAGGGTCAGTGAAGTAGCCACTGTATTTGCCTGGGAAGACAGACACTTTTGAGATCATAATTCTCGATAGCGAATACTCTCGCTGCTTCTCCTAAACGGTCGCTGGCCGTCTCATCATCAAGTAAGCGGGACACTGAATGCGCCAAAGCATCGTGATCAAAGAAATCAACGAGCAGACCCGTCTCATTATGTTTAATCGCCTCATGTAGGGGCTGCGTGTCACTTGCGACTATAGTGCAGCCAACGCTCATGGCCTCTAGCAGACTCCAGCTCAATACGAACGGGTACGTGAGATAAACGTGTACCCGAGAGACCTGTAGTAGGCTAATAAAACGTGGGTACTCAATGGTGCCTAAAAAGTGAATACGCTCGCGCTGCTGGGAAGTTAGCTTAGGTAAAACTTCTTCGCTGAATATCGTCTTCCAGCTTTTTCCGTTAGGAGGCTGGGCACCATAGCTGACGCCTTCTTTTCCCACTATCAGCACATGTGCGTCATGTCTAGCCGCTAGTAGTTTAGGTAGGGAGCGCATGAAGACATGGAAGCCCCTGTAAGGCTCTAAAGCGCGATTTACAAACGTAATAACTTCATCATCACGAGTGAGCCTCTTTCCGTTATCTAGTAGGAAGCTAACGCTTGGATTAGGGCTTAATACTTCCGTGTCTATCCCGTCATGTATAACTGTAATTTTATCTCTTATATGTGGAGGGAAAGTACTTGCCTGCCAATAGGTGGGGCTTAAACCCTCATCGGCGTTTTGAAACTGGAGCAGCATGTTTGCATTTTTTAATGTCACTCTCCCTGCATCTGCCGGATCGCTTGCAGAGAACTCCGGATCAAAGCCCACGTCGGCGCCGCGGGCGTGGTAGAAGAATTCGCAATAGAGTTTAATCTTCGCTTCTGGCCAGACTTCTTTCAGAAACAGACTCTCGCCCCAGCCGGGATGGGCTACGATCACCTCAGGTGTATAGCCCTGGTCTTTAAGTGCTAGTGCGGCCTTAAGACAGGCCTCACCTCTAATTGCCTTGCTTTCAAAGTCGACTGTCCATGGGTGTGCTTCTTTCGCATTCCCTCTGCTTAGTGAGTAGGGAACTAGCTTGACACCGTTCCACTGCGTGGCCTCAGTCTTAGCAAGGATAAGCGCAGTGACCGTATGGCCAGCCTTAACCAGCGCCGGAGCAAGGTGTTTAAACTGCCCGGGGAAATTTTGGTGAATAAAAAGGATGTTCATGAGAACTGCAATAGGCCGAGTTTACACAGCCAGGCAAGCCCCCTGAGGACGTAGGGCCTACGCTTTGCCTCAATGCCAGCCAACAATGCTTCAGCCGCGCTTGAGTTAGGCAGACCCTTCTCGGCAGCCTCAAACACTGACTTAATTTCTTCGTCGGTGGGAAAGACGTAATGGGCATAGTTCACCATGGCCAATTCTTTGTACTCTGCCAACCTTTCGAGCGCTTTAGCAGCAGAAGTTTCAGTGAGTGTCAGTTCAGTGGTGAGGGTTAAGTGCTGCGTTGGGTAGTTAGCAAACCCAATAGTAGGGTCTAGCCGTGCAGGCCAGACTGAGGGCGCAAGCGGTTTCCCTGACTTCTTAGCGCCTTCCTCTCTGGCCTTCTTCGCTGCAAGACGGATCTTCGTCTGCTCATCCCAGAGTTCTTCGTACCTAGGAATGATCGTGCGCCAGTCATAGTCTTGTGTTGCTCGAAGCCTGCCGGCCTCGCCCATCTTCTTTCGAAGCTCTGGAGATTTAAAGAGCTCGATAAACGCATTAGTTAGCTTTTGAGCGTGAACAGCAACCAAACTGGAGCTATGGCCGCAGTACATGTCGTAAGTATCGATTTCTAGCGCGTGGCGATGGGCTAAGTCTCCTGCTAAACCGGGTGCCGGCGCGAGAGTAGGAATGCGGAATCCGTCTATGCCTTCACGAACGGTGTCTTTGTAGCCGTCCCAGTCAGACACAACGACAGGAAGCCCCGCGGCCATCGCTTCTATAGGGACAATACCGAACGTCTCTTGGATGTTGTCAGAAAGAGAGCAAAAAACATCGGCGCTTGCCCACGCGGTTTCTCTGTTTTCTGCAATGCGACCATCAAGCGTTACCACTCGAACGGACGGGCTTGCCATTTGAGCGCCGGCAGCAAAGGCTTTTTCAATGTACTCGTTAGCGTGCCAGCCGCATTCGATAAGGATCACTTCTTTGCCAGTCACCTGAGCTGCGTTCTCTAATGCTTGATACATCGCTAAAGGGTGAGCTTTGGCGTGGAAAGACAGTCGGCCCGTGTAAAGCACTATGAGCGAATCAGAACTTGCACCGAGTCCGTTTCGAGCACTAGCACATTGATCCGCAGAATACGCAAAGTCTTTAGTGTGAATGCCTAGGGGTATAACAGGCAGTTGAGGCAAGACGATCTTTGTAATGCCTAGCCGCTCCCTAAGTGAATTAATTTCTGACTGGAGAACGACCTCTACGTTGTTCTTTACCGCAGTTGAAGTACAAATAACGGCATCCCAAGGTTGCACTGGGGCAGTTAACCAAGAAACAACAGAATCCATTGCACGAGAAGAAGAGGTCGTATGAGTAACTCCGCAAAGCGACCATTGATCGTCACCGTACAAGCTTCGATTGTACGCGTGCTCTTGCAATTCAGGTCCGGGAAAATAGATCGTTTTCGCGTCTCTAGCGATCGACAAATCTTTGAGAGTAAACGCCTTAAGCGGCTCACTACGACCACTTCTTTTTAATACCCTAGATAACTGATCAGAATGACTATGGCTTGGAGTCTGGGCATAAAAAAAAGGAGAGGGCAACGTATAAGCAAAATATCCTCTTAAAAAGGATTCACCAGCTGCATGACGCCCCATTAAATTGGGAGTCGAAATATTATACGCTTCTACTTGGTAGTAAATCGCGGTCAATTTGAATTCCTAACTCCAATTATTATTGGCTACTCTAAGAGCCTCAAGTTTAAACCGACAGTTCAGTCTTTTAGATAATCCCAATACTGAGCATAATTTTTATAACTCCAGTCCAAAGATTTTTGCAAGTGATCTAATTGATTCCTAGAGGCAGTGAGAGTAACGTGATCAGAATTATCTTGAAATTCTACATTTGTCCCAAGAAAATCACCGAGTTCCGATAATGTAACTGATTCGTTAGTTATTAGCTTCTCGTTTATTACATGATGTATATCTGTGAATTTTCTGTTCCAATAACTCATCGTCTTTCTCTCCAATTCAATGAAGCGTTCTATCGAGTCAGTAGAATTACAGAATGCGTTTCCTTTACCTAAAAAGATTTTCTGATATAGACTCCAGGCGTTTCTTTTTCGATTTTTTTTGCAATATATTATCCGAGCGTTTGGAAATATCCTTTTTATAAGCCCGATATATAAAAAATTCAGTGGCATCTTATCTATAAATAAATTTTGATCTAAAAGGCCATTTTGCTCGATATAAAATCTTGCAAAATTTAGTAATTCTCCTTTTGAATAGGGGATTCCGAATTGATTGATATATATGCTAATCGCAGAACTCTCACCAATGCATAAATAATTCTTTAATGAATCTGCGCATAACTTTTCTACAATCGACGTGCCCGATCTTGGAAGACCCACTATAAATATGGGCGTATATTCTATATGTTCCGAAAGGGTAGGTAGCAAACTTACAGAAAGCGTAATCGCAACCATTTTATTTTGCTCATCTTCTATTGAAAATGGGTATAATTCTTTTTCTTTGGTATTTGCTTTTTTATATAAGGCGAACGCTTTAGTGTATCGGCCTTCTTGATGATAAAAGTTCGCTATGGTAGCCAAGCAGCCGGAGCTTGTTGATTCTGAGTTTTCGAGAATCGGCAACATATTAATGCTTTTTTTTGGAAGTTTTATATTATTTTTTAGGGCTGCAATTATGGCGTCCACTTCTTTAGGATTATTTTTCAATCTGGTGTTTATGAGACTTGATAATTTCTGTTTGTCTCTAAGTAACGCATATAGCTGATGCAGAACCTCAGTGGGAAATTTGCTATTTTCGACTTCCCTTATTAGCTTGCGTGCTGATTCCATATCTCTTCGATGGATATATGCCTGAAGCTTAACCGCAAGAAATTCATGGTTTTGAAGGTGTTCGATGTCACTCAGTTTGTCTATGAGGTATATGAAACTGTGAGTTTTTTCAAAAGATTCTAAAAACGCTAAAAACAAACCCACTACTGATTTATTTATTGCTCCATTCTGAACGAGAAAATTTATGAAGAACGCGCTTTCGCGGAGATTACCTTGCTTAACGGCAATCTTAGCTATCTCTAAGGCACCGCCTAGAGATCTGCTGTCGCGAAATTCCTTAATTAGCTCCTCTCGATTCAGATCTCGCTGTCCCGCTTTTAGCGGTAAACGACTTGGAGTCCTTGCGCGCTCGATAAACAAATTTAGATAGTTTGGTGAGGCCATTTCAAATGCTAGTTTTGAGTGGCTAACTTCTTCTAATATGTTGTCTAAATTTATCTTATATTCTGCAGCGATTAGTGAAAGCCTATCGTAGTCTAAATATCTAGAAAGAGAGACGACATACATAGAGACCGCGTTTTTACTCAATGTCCCACAGTGCTCAAAAACTTTGATAGCCGCTCCATGGAAACCGCAATTGCTTAAATCAATTGCTCTCGTTTCTGTATTCAATGAATCTATTTTGCCACTATTTTTTAATCTAGCGACAGACTCAGAAAAAGCTTTTGCGTTTATCATAAAAAAGGCGGCCACAAGGGCCGCCTTCCTCCTTCTATTTAACCCTTACTTTGGGTTAAATAAAGTCACCCGCTACAAGCGCAGTGACCCCTGTTAGGATCATCACGTTTGTGTTTGTGATCAACGAGTCATCTGCGGCCGTTCCATCATTTACAGCCATTAGGAAGTCCGAACCAGTTGCTGAGAATGTGAACACGCCAGTTGAAGATACAAAGTCACCTCTTGCACCGTGAACCTCGTCTTCAGCAAGGGCTGCTACAGTTGCTCCGATCAATGTCGTAGGCGCTGTATTTTCGAATCCAACAGTTGCCTGTGAAACCACGAGATCATCAACACCGCTCGTGAAATCTGTGATTACATCAACGCCATTCGCAAATGTCATAGTATCACCATTGGCAACGGTCGCGGCGGCAAAGCTTGTAGCACTCGCGACGACAGATAGACCAGTATTGGTGAGTCCGTCTAAGATAACAACGTCATCCGCGCCGGAACCTGTTGTGATACTGTCTGCTCCGGCTCCACCAGCCAGAACATCGCTACCGGCGCCGCCATTCAGTACGTCTTTACCAGCGTTAGAACCAGTAGACGTAACAGCTGCTGTTACCGTTACAGTTGAGGCGCCGCCTGACCCGTCCGTTGTGGCCACAGAACCTGCTGTTCCGAAGTAAGCACCGTAAGTAACGGTGAGGGTGTCGGTTGCAGTATCGTATGTAGCAATAGCACCGCCGGTAGCGACGTAATCTGCGTTAATAAGGTCACGGATCGCCGCGCCTTCAGTGTCATCGTTGGCAGCCGCTGTAATGGTTCTTGTATTCGCCACTCCGTTGATTGTAATCGTTATATCATCGCCTGACGTGGAAGTAGCAATTAAGTATGTTTCTGTGCGCCCAGCGTTATAGATAACATCGTCACCCGCGCCTCCACTGATCGTATCAGCACCCGCTGTACCGATCACTCGGTCAGCACCAGTACCACCGGTGTATGACAGCTTCGATGCGAGAGTTGAATCCCAGCTGTTTGTTCCGCTCGATGTGCCAGCATTTACTACCATAGAAGTGATAGTTGGCTCGGTACCGTCATTGAATACCTTAACCGCACTAGCAGTTCCGTCGTAGGTTAGCTCGAGTTGACCCGTGGCTTGATTATCGTATGCCTGGGTTATGTTACTTGATCCGCCTAAGTTGTAATCTAATGCGGTAAATGTTGCACCAATCATATCGATAGTCGCACCATTAGTCGCATCTGCACTTAGTGTTATAGCCGCGTCTGTGTGAACAGCATCGACCTGGCCTACTGTAAGTGTGCCTGAGGTTACCGCGTCTGCTTCTACAGAAACTACTGTATCAGTAATAGTTCCGGCGGCAGTAATAGTACCAGTACCTGCAGATAAGGTTGAATCTTCACCGACAGTGACGGTAATGCTTGTCGCATCGCCGTCGGTAGAGATGTCAGCGCTACCCATTGTGATCGTTCCACGAGTACCAGTTGTAATCGAGAAGGCTCCTGCTGTCCCTGAGGCACTGGAAGTTTGAGCATAACCATCAAGATCGACTGTTGCCCTTCCTGTAGCACTGATCGACGTTGCAGCAACAAGGCCTCCGCCAACTGTCATGTCCATACCAGTCATATCCACCGTCGCACGATCCGAAGCGGCTATAGATACAGAGCTGATTCCGCCGCCGTTTGTGACGATTGCGCCCGTAGATGTGATATTAGAATTTGTGCCATCTGCAGTAACGGAAACTGTAGAGAGATTCGCAGTAGTAGTTATTGTACCAGTGTCTATAGTACCACCAGCGGTTGCGCTCAACGTGACGCTGGCAAGAGCACCCGAGTTAGTGCCTGCGCCGATGTCATCAATAGCTACATCTGCGCTTTCGCCAGTCGCAGTGACTGAGATAGTTTGTAGTTCTTCAGCGTCAACGATGTCATCTATGGAAATGTCTCCATAAGAAGCGGCAGAGAGAGTGAGAGTCTTCAACTCTGATGTGTTTAAAACATCATTTACTCCGTCAGCACCGCTCAACGCGAAGCCGCCATATGCAGCTGTAGATACTGACAGCGAGGTAGTATCTGAATCGTCTAGAGTAATATCAGTGCTCAAAGTATGACTGAGCACGTTGTCGAGGCTTCCGCCTTCAGTTGTGATATTGACTGTCTGAGCGTCAGCAAAAGTGAGCCCTGTAATGCCAGTTGCAGCTGCTGTCGCTGCGTTATCGTTAGCGGCTATTTTGATACCAACTGTTGCGTCTGCAGCAGTGTCGACAGTCAAAGTCGTCAAGTCACCCGCTCCAGCGAGCGAAGCCTCGTCAGTAACAGTAACTGTTGCTCCGCTGATTAGATTTTTGATTTCTGCTGCAGCGCCGCCTGCTGTTGCTGAATCTACAACGAGGGCTGACACATCAGTGACAGAGGCCATGTCAACGTAAGTAGACGTCCCGAATCCTAGAGAGATGCTCTCGGTGCCGGAAATGGTGGGTGCAATACCAACTCCGCTTATGGTCGCAGTCAGAGCGTCGGTTCCTGTACCACCATCGATTGTGTCACCAGAAGACAGGTTAGAACCTGCAGTGATCACATCGTTACCCGCGCCGCCGTCAATGCTGTCGCTGCCAGTGCCAAGCGTGATCGTATCAATGCCGTCACCAGCACTTACCACGTCATCGCCAGCACCGTCGTTGATCGCATCATTGTCCGCACCACCAGTGATGGAGTCATTACCCGAACCGCCGTTCAGTTGGTCTAGACCGCCGCCACCAGTGATCGTGTCTGCACCAGCACCGCCAGTTAGTACGTCGATATAAGCTGTACCTGTCAGCGTGTCGTCACCAGCACCAGTAGTAATTGAGTTGGCTGTGTCTGTGTCTGCATCGCTAGGTGTAACGCCTGAAGGAGTCACAGTCATGTCTGCAGTAGAGGCAGTTGCGCTCAGAGTGAATGATTCACCCAGACCAGTTACGCCAGAGGCGTCTACTTCGGCTATGCTCGTACCTGACACAGTTAAGTTCAAGGACTGTGTACCTGCGGCAACAACTTTAGTCACGTCGGCAGTAGCGCCTGAAATAGTCAGACCAACGTCGCCTAAACCGCCAGTTGTAACGTTGATAGTCTCCATATCCAGAGCTGTCAGCGTAGAAGTGATCGCGGCAGTACCAGCTGCAGTGAAGTTTAGTGAATCCGCAGCCGAATCAGTTGCGAGATCAAGAACCACAGTGCCAGAAGACAGGTTAGTTGCGTCTGTTACTGCTGAGTCTGTGTAGCTACCACCCGCCTCAAAGACAACGTTTGTGATTGGATCGTTGTTAGTCAGAATTCGCGCGTCAACAACTGCGGCTGACTTCAGTCGAAGAACCTCAAAGCCGCTGATGCCGCTTCCGTTGTCCTGTGTCGCTGCAGTTGTACCGTAGTCATTCGTGCCGCCGATTTCAAAAGTATCTGTCCCTTCGCCGCCTACAATTACGTCTTTCTCGCTAAGAGACGAAAGGAAGTCAACGTGGTCGTTACCAGCACCCATGGTTACTGCTGAAGTAGCAGAGGCGCCGCGAGTGAAATCAACCGTAACATTACCAGTCGCTGCGCTGGCATCAAATGTAGATGTTTGAGAGTCAGCAGCTGCACCCGTGAACGTCGCCGCGACGTAGGCGTTGGCTGCTCCAGTAACATTAATCGTTTCAAGTGCGTCACTTACAAGGTTTAGGCGGTAGTTTGTTAGGCCGCCGGTACCAGTTGCGCCAGCTACTGCGAGGTTGATAGTTTCAATACCGTTATAAGTAGCGGTGGCTGAACTAGTTAACGCGCTTGCGTTAGAGGCAATAGTCACTGCAGAAGCGTCGCCTGCTGTAGCGGCAGCTGTCGCGGTTACGGTAGCGTCTTGCGAAGTGCTAGTTAGGTGTAAGTTAGGAAGGCTGCCCACCGCGTTAACGATAGTGGCTGATGTTCCACCGTTGACGTATACATCTGTAAGGCCAGACATCAAAGTCGCGTCAAGAGTGTAAGTTTGTGAAGCATTGTTGTTGTAAATGCTAGCAGCTTCGATGCCAGTGGTCGCAACGCCGGCTGTAGTAGCAATGTTACCTGAAACAGCAACAACTAATGTGTCTGTGCCTCCACCGCCTACAAGCGAGTCACCTGCAGTCAAAGAGTCAGAGACTGGTGTAGTGCTAGATTCGATCGCGCTAAACGTATCGTCGCCAGTGCCGCCAGTGAAGCTCGCACCAGTGTCCAGACCTGTAGTGAGCGTCAGGGTTTCGCCAGGGGTTGCTTGAGACACGTTAGTCTCGTTTGCTGCCTCAACCGAATCATCGTCGCTAGTTACGCTGGATACCGCAGATACGCTCAGATCTGCCCGTTCCAGGGTAAGTGTGTAGTAAGACGCAACCTCAACCTTGTTATTGAAGTTAGCAGCCGAGGAGCCAAATTCCGCATCGTCTTCCGCGAGGTTGGACAAGAAGTCCTGAGCGACCAGAACGATGTCAGCGAAACTTGCCCCGCCGTTTATTAGCCCTACGGCAATTTCGATGCCGCCAGCCAGCGCATCTGCGCTTGCCTCAGGAACGAGGTTGCCCAGCCATTCGGTGGCAAACTCTTCTGCAGTTTGGAAAGAGGGGTACTCTGCAGTCCATGTGTCACTGGTAGTCAGCGACGTTGCAACGTCAGCGAGCGTGCCTCCGCCATCAATGATTGCCACTAACTCAGTCAGTAGCGTGGTGCCCGGCGCGGCGCCATAGGCGGTCACGACCAGTTCGATAATATCCTGTCGAGTTTCAGCTGTAATAGCCATTTATGTTGAACTCCTTGAGATCGATTTCAATGTTATTTGACAGTTTGCCTTGCGCCGCCCTGAGGCGGCATATCCTATTCCTCAGCCATCCTCACGTGTTCGAACCGTTGAGGAATGTTCCTGGAAAGCCGGCCATAATTTGGCGCAACTCGCACTGCCCTACCTGCTAGCATAAACAAGGACCTCACCTCTCTCTGTGACGTCAATCACATTGAGGGCGAGTTCCCTGAGAATTCGGGGTCCTGAGCGGGTCACGAGAGCGACATGCATCGGGACTTATAACACTTTCCTGCGCGGATCGGTTTCTACCCCAAGGCTATCCACTGCCCTCTGGCAACCGATACCCGAAACAGATCACCGAACAGGCACGGGTCACACATGCAACACGCGCAACTTTCCTGCAGGCGAAAGTGTTATCGGCGGGATGTTACAGTCACTTAACCCCCAAAACAACTCGCTGAGGCAAAAAATCAGCAAAAACCGGTAAGTGGCTATAAATTAGTCAATTTTTGACCCAAACCCGCGATCTTTTCAGGCCTCGGCCAGGTGTCCGGCCGTAACTGGAGCGTAACTCCCGTTTCAGCCGCTGCAAAATTGCGCAGACCAGGGCCAAGATTCCGATCTGAGGACCTACCGTTACCAAGATTTTTAGCCGGATTTTTTAATCGGACTCCCAATCAGCACTGCTCGGCGCGGCAGACGGTTGAAACAAGCGCCCGGCAGGATCGTTTTCACCCAACGAGCGAAATCAGAAGCGCCAGCTTAGGCCGAATTCCAGCGAGGTGTCTTCGGTGCGGAACAGGCTGAGGTTGCTGCCCTGATCCTGGTGGTAGAAGTTGACCAGCAGTTCCGCACCGGCTGCACTCAGCCGGCGCCGATACTGCACCAGCAACGAATTGCGTGACACCCGGCGGCGCGCATTGTTGGCCAGCAGCTGGCTATAGCCGCGCTGATCTTCCAGCGTGGTGTGGTCCAGCTGCGCGGAGATCAGGGCGCCAGCTATTGCTACCTGCCACTGCAAGCGAAACTGCCAGCCGGCCCGGTCGCCGCCAAGGCGGCCACTTTTTAGAGCCGCGTTATACAGCACGCTGCTCTCGAGCCCTAGACGCTGGTTGGGTCTGCCGGCCACCGCGCAGTCGCCGCCAATACTGAGTTTCGACTCCAGGCCGTTGAGCAGGCTCTGGCCATGCCAGGTCTGATGCTGCAGTGCACTGCCCACAAACGGCCGACAGCGGCTGCCCTGACGGAGCTGGTAGCGAAGCCGGCTGTCAACTCCGGTAAACAACGAATTGCCGCCGAAAGCGAGGTGGTTGAGGCCGGCCCCCAGCTGCCATCTGCGCTGCCTCGCAGCAACTGTCTGGCTATAGCGGGCAGTCGCCTGCAGGATGTCAGAGGTGGTGTCTTCGCTAAACCGGCCACTGACCTGACCCAGAAAATTGTGCTGGCGACCGGGCGTCAACTGCCGGTGGCGTACCAGCGCGCGCAAGTTGCCAAACGGACCGCTTGCTGCCCTCAGATTTTGGCTGAGTGTCAGCAAGATAGGCTCTCCGGCGAGGGTCAGAGCGATCAGATCCTCATCGGGGCCACCGCTGAGATTGTCATCAAAGCCGCCTACCAGATCAATCTGGTAGCTGGTCTGCCGGGTGAGAGACCCCCAGTCGCGCTGGCGAGCCTCTAACTGTGTTGCCAGCCCGCCCGGCGCGTCATCCCGTGCCAGCACCAGGCGGTTGGCCTCAATCGCTGCAAACAGCTGGCCATCCTCTAATAGCGCCTGCGCGTAATCGACCATGGCTGCCCCGTTGTCAGGGTCTAGCAGCAGTGCCCGCTCGAGCGATTCAATCGCCTCAGGCAACCGGCCCGTGTTCAGTTGAGCTGCACCCCTGAGGGCGAAATAAGGGGAATTCAGCAAGCACAGATCAAACAGCGGCTCCAGCTCCACGCTGATGGCCGACCAATCAGAGTGCTCACCGGGCCCGCGCAGGAACCGGCTAAGATCCGGGCAGGCATCAGCCGCAGCAGGCATGAGCAGGATCGCTAGCAGGAGGGTGCGAAGGTACATGTCGTCTCAGGGTAGGTCATGGCCATCCGCTCTGGCCGTCGGGGCGGCCACATCGGGTGCCGCTGCGCATCGGGATTATCATGAATGTTGAAGGTGACTGCAATTCACGCTACACCCAAGCGCTAGCGGCCGTCTTTCACCACAGAGAGCGGCGGAGCAGCGGCAGGCAAGCTAATGACGCTGGCCGAAGGGGCCGGCGCGAACAGTGTGTGGGGGGTCTGCAAGCCGCTCAGCAGGTAGCTGCCCTGAGAAATCAGGCCGGTATTGCCGAGCTGGCGGGCAGCGCACTCACCGACGAGGACAGGCTGTGCCAGCTCCGCGGTCATTTCCTGTATGCGCAGCGTAATGCTGACCGTGTCGCCCAGCACGGTGTGGGTGCGCCGGTGCGCGGGACCAATGGAGCCGAGCAACACGGGGCCCTGCTCGATGCTGACCCCCAGGGCCAGGGGCTCAAGGCCCTTCAATGACGGGCTTGGCAACAGGGAGCGGTCAAGTGCCGCAGTTAGGTCGCTGGCCGCAGCCAGCGCCTGCCCGGCGGTCCGGCTGTCTGCAGCCTGCCAGAGGGCCAGAATCCCGTCACCCCTAAACTCCTGCAGCTCTCCGCCATGGGCCTCGACGACCTCGGTAGCGCGCGTGAAGAAATAATGCAGCATGGCAGCGGCTTCCTCGGGAGGCCTGGTCTCACCGAAGCGTGAAAAGTTTCTGAGGTCCGCATTGAGGAGGGTCACGTTGACCCGCTGCGCCTCGATGCTGGAGGAAGGCAGTGAAAAAGCGATGTCCCGGGCAATGCTGTCAGGCAGATAGCTATTCAGGTTGTTGAAGACCCGCGAACGCTCCAGTCGCACCCGTGCCATTTCCAACAGCAGCAGGGCAAGCGCACCAAAGCTCCCGAACAGCGCCGGCAGAACCCAGCCCAGCCAGAGATTGGTAATGGCAAGCACGTAGCCATGGCCTAGCGCGGCCACCAGCGGCAACAGCAATGCAGCGACCGGCAGGCCGACGACGGCGAGTCGCTCGGAGCGGCTGACGAGCGCGTATAACAGCGCCCCAAAGATCAGACATGCAAGCAGCAAAAAGAGGCCAGCACTGGCCGGCGTGTAGGGAATCTCCACATCCAACAAGCTGGTGAGCAGCCTGGCCTGCAGTTCCACACCATAAGCCGCGCCGCTATACGGCGTTGGCACAATATCGGCCATGCCAAAAGCGGTGCCTCCGACCAGCACCCAGGCATTTCTCAGCAGGTCAGGCTCAACGCGCCCTGCCATCACATCGGCCGCCGACACCGCGCGAAATGACACCGGAGACCGGGCGAATGACACGCGCATAGCACCCCGCGAGTCGAGCGGTATGTCGAGACCCGGATAGCCCTCCAGTGTCATCACGTATTCTGGGCCAAGAATACCGGAGCCAGGGCTGATTGCTCCCCGCCACTGGCCTGTGCTGCCTAGCTGCAGAAACGCGGCGATCGAGAGCGCCGGATAAGCCTGACCTTCGACACAAACTACCGCCGGGCTGCGACGAACGGAACCATCCGTCTCGATAATCGCCGCGTTGTGGCCTTTCGGAATGCCTTCGAAAACTGAGGCTGAGCCAACATAACCACTCGCCGACCAAAGGTTTAAGCCGCCGGCACCAGCGTCACAGGAGACCCCGGCAAGCGAATGGGTCAACGCGCCGGCCTGTGGCGCATCTCTCTGAGCACCAAGGGCCGGCACCTGAGCAATCACTGCACCAGTTGCCACAGCCAGCGCTGACTCGAATTCGGCATCGCCCGGACGATTTTCCGGGTAGCTGATGTCGTGGATTTGCAGCTGCGCGCCGGCGTCATCAATGGCCCGCACCAGCGACGCCATGTCTGAGCGGCTCCACGGCCAGGGGCCGACCTCTGCAATGCTGGCCTCGTCAATGACAACCAGAGTAATGCGCTGCTCGGGCTCGGTTTCAGAGCTTAGCGTCCAACCCAGCGCCCCCACCTGCTCCTCCAGGGAGCCAATCACCGGCGAAAGCACCCAGCTAACCAGCAGCACCAGAGCGCCGGCCACCGCAAGCGCACCGGCACGCGTTGATGCGGGCCTGGTCTGTACCAGTTCGGCCGCGGTTTGCTTGATCAGATGCAGTGACATGATCGTTATTTGCTGTCCCATAGGGTCAGGCCTGAAACAAGACCGTTTTCAAGCTGCCGCTCGAACAGATAGCCGGCCTCGCTGCCGTCAAAACTGACGGCGCCGGATACCTTCTGGGTAGCCTCCAGGGCCCGGAAAAAGCCCCCATCGAAGAGCCGGCCGGTGGCAGCAAAATCAACCTGACCGGTCAGCGCGTGATCAAGCGTCAGCGCTGTGCTGAAGGTATCGTCCTGAAAATTGATGTCCAGATTACCCTCGCGCACGGCCATAGCAACAATACCGGTATCAGAATTGTAAACAGCCTGGGCACTGCTGAGCTGAAAACCGACAACCCCCAGATCCTGCCTGAGGGCCCGGCTACCATCTTCGGCGGCGGCCCGAAACAATCCATAATCCAGATTACCGATGCTGACGGACCGGCCCTCGCCAGCCTGATTGCGGGACAGCGCAATTCGGTTAGAATCCATGGACGTCTTGGCGTAGTAACCCCAGACCAGCTGCCGAGCACCGATGTCGGCCGTTGTCAGTGCAACCGCTGGCGTGAAATCCGGCGGCGGCTCCGGGAGTGGGGGTTCAACCGCGGCTTCAGCAGCAAAGGCCTCTGCGTTTTGAACCACCGGGTTAGCGGTGCTTTCCAGCAGCACCTGAGTGCTGTCTGACTGCTGGGTGCTGACGCTCCCCACGACCTCTGGAGCGACCGGCTGAATCGGACTGACGGCCGGGACAGGCGCCGCGCTGACGCTGGCGAGGGCGACTTTAACCTCTTCCTGCATGAAATCCGGCCGACGCACGTGTTGGGGTGGCAGCACCCGCGGCACGGGTTCATCCGCAGCCAGAGCCGCCAACTGCAGCGTGTCGCCGGTTAGTTCGAGGGCGTTTGCCAGACACGGACCAAAGGCATCAACACTGCAGGCATCGGAATATGGCGCCATCACAATCGCCCCTTCGTTGACCTGAACGCGGGTAGTGCCTGCAATGGCGCCGACCACAAAATCCGTGCCGCGCACCCCAATGGCTGCCACCGGGGTATTGAGACGAAAACGTTCTCGGGCTGTTTTCGCCGCCTCGCCGGATATGGCGCGAGTCACTCCTTCCGACAGTGAGAATTTGACTGCGGATCGTGTTGGCCGGTTGGCATCGAATTCATAGCGGTCAATGCTAAGCCTGCTGTTGGGCCGAACGCTCACCAGCGCATCATCAATGAACCTGATGTGCACATGCCCGTTGGCTCGGGTTTCGATCTCGTCACCCACCGAGATGACCGTGCCGCGGGACACATCATCGCGCCTCCCATCGTCGGAAAGAACCACCGCTTCTCCAAGCACGAGGCTGACTTCCCCTACAGCGCCGTTTGTTTTGCCCTCGTGGGCGGCGGCAGAAAGAGGCTGCCAAGAGAGAACGGCCATGGCTGAGACAAGCAACACTCTCCCGGCAAGCGGCAGCTTGAGTAAAAGTGATGGTCTGTTACATTCACAAAACATAGTGGCTTTTCTCGCCCGCAGTCGGGAGATAAACTGGTGATAAAACAACATCCATGACGCCAATGGGCGCGGGCAGACTGGCCGATGTTTCCAATCGACTGAGTTGCCGGCTGCGACCCGCTGCTGCAGGCGTGCAGGTGCGCCCACACTAATCGAGCTTGGATCCAACGCTTTCAATATTGGGAACCCGGCCAAGCGTCTGAGTCAGGATCGCTAGTTCCGTGCCCGCAATAAGTGTATTAATCCGGGATTTTAAGCGACTCACGCAGATTTTGGAGTGATTTGAATCACACAGAAAGCTGGATACTGATTTTACTATGACACATCAGACACTTATAGTACGATCTTTCCTGCAAATTGCGGGCAAATCCAATAAGAAGTCCCGTAGTTATGGAGCTAAATTGTTCTGCGGCAGCCCCTGTAATCACACCATCTGAGACCATGATCGCCTTCATGAGCCCTCAAGCGCGCTCACAAGGGCCGTGTTAAACCCGTAATTATGGTTACTCCAGAGCTGCTAAGCGCCTTTCCAATTCTCAAACCGCTGTCAAAGCCAGTTCTGCAAAAACTGGCGGGGGAGAGTTCACTCAGAAAGTTTGCACGCCGGGCTGTAGTGATGAAGTCAGGTGAGTTCGAGGGCCATGTTTGCTTTCTGTTTGAAGGTCGCCTGCAGGGGGTCGACTTCACCATTGATGGTCGCGAGGTGGGGCTTTACTTTGTAGAACCCGGAGACTTTTGCGGCGAACTCGGTCTGTTCGACGGTGGCGCGACGTCGGAATACATCATCGCCCTGACCGCTGCAGTCGCCGTGTTCATCCCGGCCCCTGAACTGCGCGCTGTTATGCTCAGAACTCCCCATGTCATCAATGTAGTGGGCGCCAAGTTAGCGGCCAAGATTCGGCAGCTTACTTACCAGCGCTCATTGCTCGGATTGCCGAATATCGGACAACGGGTTTGCTGCCAACTCTGGATGCTGATTAAAAATGGGCGCGAAGCCGAGGCTGCCAAGGCAACAAAGGCACTTATTGAGAACCCGCCCACTCACATGGAAATCGCGATAATGCTCAATGTGAGTCGTGAGACAGTAACCCGGGTGTTTCAGAGCTTACAGAACCAGCAGATAGTAAGACGAGATGGGTCAACCAGGCTTGAAGTGAAGGACTTGCCTGCACTGAGGCGACTGGCTAATGGTGAAGAAACTCTGTAAAGAGTCGCTAAACACCAGAAGCTGCGGCGAAAAGCTTGAATTTGGGGCTGGCGCCCACTTTGCTGAGAGGTCCGTTCGAAGCGCAGATACGCATACTTGTCTGGCAGGCGAAGCTGACAAACAGGAAAGAGACAGGAAGGAATACCCATGTTAAAACTGACAAGCGATAAGGGCGAACTTGCTTTGGGTTTGAAGTCTTGCGAGCAGCACTTTACTCACGCTGGCATATTCAGCGCAGCAGTCAACTTGCTTCTACTCACGCTAATCATCTCCATGATAACCGTGTTCGACCGCGTTATCTCCAGCGGCAGCTTGCCTACATCAACGATGCTCCTCCTGTTAATGATGGCCCTGCTTCTCGCTTTAGGCGGATTTGAGTGGGTTCGCTCACTAGTGCTGATCAGTGCCAGCAACCAACTTGAATCCCTACTCAGGCGAGGCGTTTCGGATGCGACATTCAAGCGCTCATTGCTATCAGGCAGGCAAGTCAATAATGCTCAACCGATCCAGGATCTCGCTGGCAACGGACTGTTTGCGTTTTTCGATGCGCCCTGGTTTCCGATCTATATCGGAGTCATGTTTCTTCTCCATTCGATGTTCGGAATCGCCGGCATCATAAGTGGCGTTGTCGTGTACGCGCTGGCAATAGCAACTGAAAGGCCACGGGTATGCCGCTGAAGGCGAAGAGGAATTGTAGTAGTTATTTTCGGTGAGTCTGGGCAAGCCATTAATACCCATATGCGCGAGATGCATAACGCCAATGCGGCATGGATAACCCCGAACTAGCTGGCTAATTAGTAAAACCGCCGCGGAATAATAAAAGTAGACAGCACTTGAATTAACCCCGAGTCAGCCTCACCTAAAGGGCTACTTAAAAATCAATTAAAACGACTAAGACACTGAATCTGATCATGGTAGCCAATCAAACAACCAAGAACGAGTTGGAGCAAACCCTTCGCGCCTGCAAACAGTATTTCATCTTCGCAGGCATCTTTAGCGCTGCCGTGAACACACTCACGCTCACACCCATCATCTACATGTTGACGGTATATGATCGAGTGGTTGCGAGCGGCAGTCTCTCTACCCTGGCAATGCTGACCTTGCTGATGGTAGGGCTGCTTTTGGCTGTGGGCGGGTTTGAGTGGGTGCGCTCAATGATCCTGATCAGCGCCAGTAACCGGCTGGAATCGATGCTCAGAAAGCGCGTTTCCGACGCGACTTTTAAACGCGCCTTGCTCTCCGGTGGCATGAACACAAGCGCGCAGCCGGTGACAGACCTGACTGCTCTCAGGCAGTTTCTCACTGGCAATGGCTTATTCGCCTTCTTCGATGCCCCCTGGTTCCCCGTTTATATCGGTGTAATGTTTATGTTCCACCCCTGGTTCGGGGTTGCCGGCATCCTGAGCGGCATCATGATGGTTATTTTTGCTTACACGACGGAAACCTCAACCAAAGCCCTGCTTAATGAGGCAACTACCGGCGCCAACACAGTTGCTAATCAATTCCAAGGCAGCCTGCGCAACGCCGAAGTCGTGGCCGCTATGGGCATGAGCGAAGATATTCGTCGTCGCCAGGACCAGCTTTACTCGGAGGTGCTGGACAGGCAAACAGAAGCCAGCAAGAAAGCCGGTTTGCTCACCGGCATCTCAAAATCATTCCGCATGATCGTGCAGTCGCTGCTGTTGGGGCTAGGCGCTTACCTGGCACTGAATCAACAGATTTCGCCCGGCATGATGATTGCCGGTTCCTTGCTATTAGGGCGAGCGCTTGCTCCTATCGATATGTTAGTGAGCACCTGGAAAGGTTTTACCCTAGCCAGATCACAATATGCGCGTCTCAATGAGCTACTCGAGAATATTCCCGCAGAACCTGACACGATGAGCCTCCCTGCGCCGGATGGTCAGCTTAGTGTTGAGCAAGTTTCAGTTGTGCCGCCTGGCTCCAAGAGCATAGTGGTAAGGGGAGTCAGTTTTAGTCTGGAAGCAGGCGAATCACTTGGCATAGTCGGTCCCAGCGCCTCGGGTAAGTCCACATTGGCGCGTGCCTTGTTAGGCATCTGGCGAGCCTATGGGGGTGAAGTCAGATTGGACGGCGCCAATATTGCCAAATGGGATCGTAAGGAGCTTGGCCCATATATCGGCTATCTGCCCCAAGATATAGAACTGTTCGATGGCAGCATTGCCGACAACATCAGTCGCTTTCGCGATGCCGGTGCGGAAGATATTGTCGAAGCAGCCAAGCTCGCTGGCGTGCATGATATGATCCTGAGACTGCCAGAGGGTTATGACACTATCATCGGCGGTGCGGGCGGCATGCTTTCGGGAGGGCAGCGCCAGCGGATTGGTCTCGCTCGCGCTGTTTTTGCCAAGCCTAAATTTATGGTTTTGGACGAGCCCAACTCCAATCTGGATGACCGGGGTGAGAAAGAGCTGGTAGAAGCGCTGCGCCGGATCAAAGCGAAGGGTTGCACGATCGTGGTAATTACCCATCGTACCATGGTGCTGCAGTGTGTTGACAAGATTCTGGTGATGAAAGAGGGCGCTGCCGTGAGCTTTGGACCAAAGGATCAAGTACTCGCCAGCCTCATGGCCCCGGCTGCTGTGCCCAAAGCTGCCGCCAACTAAATTCATACAGAAGAAGAGAAGATGAAACTAATTGCACAGAAATCCGGGGATAGCAGTGCTGCCTTTGCTGACGATATAACCAGCATGGACGGCGCCAAACGCATCGGCCTCGGCTTACTGACCCTGGTGTTTGGCGTATTCGGCCTTTGGGCTGCTACTGCACCGCTGGATGGTGCTGCCTTCGGTGCCGGTACTGTACGG
>Ga0222719_10000788_pt1 | contig 31539 bp, 49 predicted proteins | sample C33_34DmetaG_FD_165039 | JGI IMG/M metagenome (GOLD analysis project Ga0222719, IMG submission 165039) | Estuarine water microbial communities from San Francisco Bay, California, United States - C33_34D | ecosystem: Environmental > Aquatic > Marine > Unclassified | place: USA: California... | reverse complement strand
AGTCAGCTACTAATTCTTCATGGCAGTCATGGTAGTATGCTATTAACTTTAGATCGTTCTTCCAAAACTTTTCCACTGACTCTAGCATATTCTTAGCGTAGCTTACATAACCACTAGCACTGAATGATGTTACAAACTTAGTCATATTGTTCACTCATCTCCCTGTATAATTCATTCCATTCTTTTGCATATTGATTATCAATATCTCTTTTACCTTCCCAGTTTCTAAACAACGGTCCTCCTGTTGTAAAGTGTACACACTTAGGATCAATGTCTTCAGATGAATGACCATCAAGCCAATTCCATTCTTCAGATACCTGACTTACTGTCTCTACCCAACACATACCATGTAACCAACTTCCGCTACTGGTGTTTACAGAAGACACAGTTAGTTCATTTAGTTCTGGATTACCACAGTTAAACAACATAAAACTTGACCAGTTCTTTCTAAAATAATTTTGTTGTACTTTATTTTTCATTTTATATTTGTCAGTAGGTTGGTACTTATGATGTACACAAGCTACAGAAAAATCTCTATAAGCAAAGAGGTTAAATAATTTATTTATATCATCTCTCATGTACATATCACAGTCCATAAATAACGCATGACCTTGATGTACATTTAGAAACGGTACAAGAAAACGTGTAAAACTAAACTCAGTTGAGAAAGGTTTTCCATCAAATGAATCTACCTGTTGACCATCTTTAATTGTCATAGTTCTCCAGTACAAACCTGTACGCCTAACACTATCCTGTTTTAATCTAACAATATTAACAGGAGAAGAAGCATGTTTATTAATACTGTACTCAAGAACGTCACAATAAGTTTCTTCTTTAGGATCATAACCTATATAAACTGTAGGTAGACTACTCATCAGTAGCTTCCTCTGCAATCTTTTCTGTAAGTTCTTTAAATGTAGTAAACTCTGAGGGTATCATAAAATATTCTAGTGTTGTTAGCATAGCATTCTTTAACTCATCTTCAATTAGATCACTACTAAGATCATCTATTATTACTGTCTTTAATATTTCTACAACAAGATTATCACAGGTAGTAGTTGTTAAATCTATTTTAATTGTTGGTTCAGTATCTAAAAAACTCATTGTATTCCTTTAAAAAAAGGGGATGCGCTTCAGATAATAGCACACCCCCTAAGTATTACGTCTACTTTATTTCGATCAACTTAGGTTGTTCTTCTTCAGGAACAACTTCTTCCAATGTAATAGTAAGAAGACCATCCTTTAAGTCTGCGTCTCTTACTTCCATAGTATCAGACAAGGAGAATGATTTACGGAACTTACGTGCCGCAATGCCTGATACAATATAGTTTCTATTATCATTGCCATCTCTATCGCCAACAATATTAAGAATACTATCCTCCAATTCAATTGAAATATTTTCTTTTGAGTAACCAGCAACAGCAAGTGTTAGCTTATAAAAATTATCATCCTTTTCTAAATCATGCGGAGGGAACGCACCAACATTACTTGGCACATGCTTGAACAAATCTTCAAAGGTAAATCCCAACATATAGTCTGGGAGTGTCATACGATTTTTGTTAATATAGTCAATAAAGTTCATTGTTATCTCCTTGTTAAGCAAGTTAGTTTGGCACACCACTATGGTCGTACCATACACATACTACTACAGTATACAATTGTTGTCAAGAAAAAAGTTAAGTAAACTTTTCTCCTCTAAACCAACAGACAAATGAACATCGTTCACCTTCTTTTACTTTTGTAATACGATGATAGACAAAGGAAGGAAAGACAGCAATGCTGCCAGTTTTTCTCATATCTTTAAGTGTATCAAACCTGTCTCCAGATTGAGGATGCACCCACTTCTGTACCTGTAAATCACCACCCTTAAACTCACTGTTAAGTGTGACACACACTGCCAGCTTTCTTCTGTAAGGATCAGAGGGTAGTTCTACACCAGCATCCATGTGCCAGTCGTAGAACTGTCCCTTACCATAGAAGGAAATCTGTGGAGTTTCAAAGCAATTTATGTGAAAGTCCCAGCCAGCTTCCTTGTTAGCTGTCTCTGCGTACAGTTGCAGAATGGAAGTTAGTTCAGGATTTTCTAACCAAGTAAGTCTGCTATTCCTTACCTCTTGAAGTAGAACACTACTGCCATTCTGATATACATCAGCTTCCTGACTGTCTAACTCCTTTGCAATACCTACTATACCATTGCATAGTTCTTTTGGCAGTACCTCTTTATACGTGTGATACGTAAGCATTAAACTCCGCAACTCCCTCCGTGTCCAGTAATGTCACAAATGTCATGTGTCTCAAGACCTTCCTCAAACTCCTCACCTAACTTATCAACAGCTTCAGAATAAGGTACTGATGTTAGTGGTTGCCCACCACGACATGAATCAGGGTATACAGTAAAGCCACGTAAGCGATGTGCGTAAGAGGCAAGAGTATTAGTAAAGTCCATAACAGTGTCTTCATTGTTTAGCTTACTTCCCCATGATGGTAGATTAATAGTAGAGGAAATGGACATATCTACATAGTCTTGAACGTCAGCTTGAAACTTCATACGTCTTTTATAATCCCCTGCAAGATCAAGAGCAGACTCAATATCATCTGGTTTAGTATCGTAAAGATCAATCAACTCCTGTGCTGCACTATCTACTACATACTGGTAGTGCCAGCGTGTGCCTCCTTTTAAATACCTCCGCTTGTATGATACAGCAAAGATAGGTTCTACTCCTGTGCTTGTACCTGCAAGAATACCAATGCTTCCTGTAGGTGCTATAGCTCTATTAGCTACTGGTCTACTGATATTCATTTCATAAGCAGTCTTTTTAGAAGTATCATCAGTTACTCCTTTGTAAACTCCTAACCATTGGTGTAGTTCATCAGTAACTTCATACTTAGAACCTCGCTTAATTAACCACTCATGCATACCCATTAGACCTAGACCAAGCCTACGATTCTTCTCTCGTACTTTATAAACTTTATCATAAGGTAGCTTGGCTTTAAGAGTACCACACATAAGAAACTTAGTAGCTAAGTGTACAATATCTTTAAACTCTTTTATAGTATCTACCCTTCCAAGGTTAACTGAACCTAAGTTACAAACATCTGAATCATCTTCTGAAGTAACTTCAGTACATGCATTACGTAGTGTTTCATTTTCTTTATCAAAGAAGTTAAAAGAGAATCCCGGTTCGGCGGTTTGTAAGGCTTGTCGTACATTCTGCTTAAATGTAGTCCCAACATCACCTGTCTCCCAATAGTTAATTAACCATTCAGTATCGTAGTTCACGCTGATGTTTGTCATGTCCAGCGGAGCTATGTAGTTAAAATCTTGTTCCTTTACCTGACCGATAGTAAAGCCTGTGTTACCAACTGGCATGTCATACCAGTTCTTACTGATAAGAAACTTTTCTATGTCAGCATGTTTCCAGTTCATACTGGCATAGATAGCTGACCTACGACTACCACCCTGCATTACCCTTCGACCAATTTCGTTGATCATTAACATCTTAGGGATAGGACCAGAAGCAAGACCACCAGTACCTGACAACACTCTACCTTCTTCACGGTATACAGAATAGTCTACACCAATACCACCACCTGTCATCAGACATGACTCACTCTTCCATGATAGGTCTGCCCAATCTTCACGTGTATCTTCTTCTGCTTTCAAAAGATAACAGTTGTTAAAGAACTTGTTAGGTCTACCAGCATAGTACAAGTACCTACCACCGGGAATAAATTTTAGATCAGTTATATATTCTTTAAGTTGATCTATCTCATCTTGTTTTAACTGAGGAGAACAAACATCTTCTACCAGTACAGAGGCTAGGCTTGCCCATGTCTCACAACCATGATGTGCATACTTATGTTTGAAGATATCCTCACTAAACTTGGAACGGAACATTGGATTTTCATTGGATCGAAATGTAGGCATGTATTCTATTCTCCCTTAGTTACATGATCGTGGACATAAAGCATGATTATCGCATAGTGAATAATCTTTAGCAAGTCCTTCCTGTTCTTTCCTTCTTTGTTACCATACCTCTTCCAGTATTTTAATATGTTACCCATAACAAAACCTTCACCATGTCCACTGTCAAGTATGATATCTGTGGCTTGGTATTTACCCTTGGCGTAATGTTCTTTATATGTAGAAGAAATATACTCATGCATCTCGTCTATATATTCTGACTCATCAAACTTAAAGTTTGGTAGTGCAGCATACATTTTAGCAATCTCTGTGTCTCTGTCCATTTGTTTTCTCCTAGTCGAATGTGAGGACGGCATTGATACGCCTACGAACATATTTAATCTCCTTAGATTTAATAACCTTGAATGCAAAGCTACGAACATACCCTGCATCCACACCTGCTATATCACAGACAGTACTAAAGTCTTCAGCAGTTACACCAACTGAAGCAAAGAACCATGCCTTTGCAGCATCACGTGCTGTCTTAGACTCGATTGACTCTCTGTTATTTTCTGGTTTAGTTGCATCAAGCATTGCCTGTAAGACAACACCAAGAAACAATATTTGTTCAGGACTTGTTGTTTTGTTTTCTACTAGACTTTCTATTTCTACCAGAAACTTTTCTGTTCCTTCTCTCATCTAACCAACTGTCGGGAATACCATCAGAGAGTTTACAAAATATAAAGTCATTCTTCTTACACCAATCTGCATAGGTAGTCTTCGCTCCTTTGTTTAGTTTATTGTTAGGGTTATCAAATACAAATCTTACATCCAAGTCAGGATTAGACTGCCTAAGAAAAAGATGTTTCTTTCTATCGTCAAGAGTAAACCTTCCCTTCACCTCTAGTATAATACCAGAGGGTAGAATAAAGTCAGGAAGATATTTCTTAGATTCAATCCACATATACGGAATATAATGTGGTTCAAACTCAAAGTCAACATTCAAAGCTATCAGATAGTCTGCTGCTCTACGTTCAGAGCGTGATCTAAATTTGTATTTCTGGGACATTCGGTTCGCGATCTACATTAGTTAGATACTTGATATTGTTTGCGTACTGGAATGCACGTAGTCCTTTACCATTGTTAGCATCCGACCAACAATCAAACTTATGAGGGCAATAGTTACAACCAACAGATAACTGCATATTCCCAGACTTACCGTCAGGAACATCATCATAACAACGAGCAGGTGGTTCACTATCTTTGATAGCGTTTCTAAGATAGTCAATCTTTTGTGAAGCATTTATCATCTCCATCTGATGAACAGGACAATAAGCTATCTGGCCTGTTGTCTTATCAATGACAACCCATCCAGCTTCTTTAGCATTGTTAGCTTGAGCATACGCAGATAATTGTGCGACATAGCCAAACGGATCATCTTTGAATACCATACCCTCAGTAAACTTCTTAAAAGAAAAGGACGATGCACTCTTAAAGTCAACAAGAACATCATCAACTACCGCATCTTGATGACCAACAACATCATTTAGTACTACCTGTTTCTGCTGATCAGTTACTTTGTGACCAGATGTTTTGGAAAGAAAGACAAGAAGTGCTTCAAGAATATCTCCATATAGGAACTTGATGTAGTCAGACCCAGATAGTTCTTCCTGTTCAGTTGACCTGACAGAGTACCATGTCTTACGTGCTGGCTGACCAATCATGGATAGCCTTAAATTATTTCTTGGCTTTCTTTCCTCAGTAAGAGAATTGACAACAGCATCAGTAACATCCTTGGCAAACTCTTGCAGAACATTAGCAGGAATTTTTGTAGGTTCATTACTGGTGAATAGACTGTATATGTCCTCTACCAAAGTATCAATTGTTTTCTGTGCTGTTGTCATTGTATTATACTACTGCTTCTGGTTCAGTCATCAAACGATAGCGAGTGTACGTTTCACCTTCAGGTGTTTTAGCAGTGACTGTATCAATATCAAAGCCACGATTACGAAGGCGAGAAATATCTGCGGTTAAGTTCTCTGACCATCCACGTTGAATGGCAGTCTTACGAGTAACACGCATCCGCTTACGCAAAGCACTAAGTAGTTTACCTTCATTAGTCATAGTCTATTTCCTTTGTTCAGTTAGTTATATAATCTGACAGTCCCTCTCCACACCTGCCAGCAATCGTTGCTCTAATATAGTAGCAACCCCGTGTGTAGGGACGGTTAGAACGGAACTTCCTCACCTGCTTGTTCGTTATTTCCTACAGTGTAACCACCTTCTACTGCAGAGAAATCATTATTGTCACCGTATGAGATAAGATCAACAACCTGCACACCCATCAGGTCAGAAGCTACACCTGTCTTCTTGTTGTATTCCCAATCATATGTAGCAAACTTAACATTTACCATACTACCGTTACCAATAAGACTACCGTCCCAGTTATTATTCTGTGAGTCTTTAACGATAGGTGCAGGACGCTCAGAGCCATCACGCTTATATACTTTGCGCTTGATCTTTACAAAGTCTCCTCGATCATCACCCTTGTTCTGCACGTTAAGACCAAGGCTTTCAACCAAACTCTTAGTATCCTCATCTAAACAAACATCGACAGAGTATACTGGTTCGTAGGTTGTGTTGGGAGAAAGAATGCTTGCCCAATAAGCCTTACCAGAAATAATATGTACATCACTCATGTTAACTTTCCTTTCAAGTTTAGTCGCCACACCATGTGGCTTTTCATTCAACGATTTGCACAGTATGCCTGATCACATTCACAGAGTCAAGCACTTTTTTTCAGTGGTTGTAACTTTTTTACTACTTCTTCATAGTCCATCAACTCCTCTTGTCCTACATTGTAACAGGGTCTAAATAATTTACCGTCTGCTCTGTTAAAGTTCTCTTCTTTAATAAGCATATGGCATGGGTAAAATCCTCTTAGCATAAAGTTATTATCAGATAGCTTTACAACCAAGGCGAATAGATCAATAACTCCAAGACACTTATTATTTACAGCAAGTAGTCTACCGTTCACATGGTCTGTTGTCTTAACGTCAACAGTAAGACCATCAAGAAGTAAATCTCCTTTGTCAGTTCCTCTTTCCATTGAACGTATTCCAACATCCATAACACCATGTGGATACTCACCAATCATTTTGTACAGTGCCAACTCTCCAGCAACACCAATGATATCAAACTTATAAGGATCATTCTTATCTCGTTTAGCAGCAGTGTCCTTTACATTTTTCTTTCTGTTACTGTCATAGCGTGCCTGACCTATCTCAGTGTACAATTTAATTTCAGTATCTGATAATTGTATCAGTGTGTTTCTGACCAGTTCTGGCCTATCTTGTATTCGCTGTCTAGTGGACATTTTATTTTTAAAACCTTTTCTGTTTGTTTCATTGCCAGTTTAGTTAGTTCACCAAACCTGTCAGCTTGTGGTTTGTATACCTCATGCTGATACTCATCGTGTATAGACGCAACTAACTCAGCCTTAACATTATGCTTACGCACCAGAGTATTTATATCTACTAGCCACTGCTTACAGATAACTGCACCTGCACCTTGAATTAGAAGATTAACTGCTGCATGTTGGTTGCGAACCTTCAACCATCTACCATCAAGACCTTTAAGATAACCTCTTCGACTTGCCTTGTCAACCCTTTCTCTTAACAAAGCAAGAGCAGGTACGTTACCAAGAAATGTATCTATCAGACGCTGACCGTCCTGTGATGTACCACCAACGATCTGTCCTATCTTTGCTGCACCTGCACCATAGATAAAGGCATAGATAAATGTCTTGGCTTGATCACGTGTATCAAGACCTGCTGCCTTTTGATTTGCTGTATGAATGTCACCTTCCACAACTTCTTTTGTAAAGGAAGGATCGTTAAGATAGTGTGCTAGTGCACGTAGCTCAAGCGAAGAAGCATCGCAACCAACAAGAACATTAGCTGCATCTCCAACAGTCCAGCATTCCCTACACTCCTTACCATACGGTGAGTAAGATGCAGGAACTTGTGCCATGTTTGGAGAATGGTGTGCCATCCTACCAGAGATAGCACGTAATGTAAGAACTTGTCCATGTACTTTACCGTCCTCATGTACTGCATCAATCCATGACTGAACCTGTGCAATACGTTTCTTTAATGTAAGATACTCTGCAATCATCTGTGCTTCAGGGATATCAACTCCGCGAAGCACAGATTCATCTACGATTGCATGTCCTTTTTCTGTAAATTTATTAGGTTGCCAACCACACTTTACTAATCGACTAACGATCTGCTGACGGGAGGCAAGATTAAATGTTTGGTAGTTGATAGATATGTGCGGTCCTGCAACTGTTGTCGGGTCTTGTATATGCCGCAGACCCACAGAAGAAAGACTACCATCTTTTTTGTAACGAGGTGTAATTTCTTTAACCGCCACAGGAATAGGAATAAATCTTGTTTGAACTTCTCGTTCCAACTTAAACGACTTATCCTGTAGGTGTGCGGTAAGGCTAGTTGCTTTCTGTAAATCAAGAGTAAACCCATTCCTTTCTTGTTGACTGACCAACGCACGTATCTTGTACTCAAGATCAATAGCACGACGATCAATCTTTTGTATGTCTGGTTGAAGGTTAATCCAAACCCGTTCAGTTATGTCCACATCCCTCTTACAGTATGTGATCATCTCATCAGACAGGTGGCTAAAGTCTTTGAACTTAATCTTGTTGAACTGGAGTTTATCACCCCATGCCTCAAGAGAATGTCCGTTCTCTCTTACAGGATCAATTAGTTGTGACAGTAACAAAGTGTCTTCTACCTGTGACAGTTTGATCTGTGTACCTAACAGTCTGTTAAGAACTGGTGCATCAAACGATATACCATTGTGCATTATAAACTTGTTCACTCGTTTAGCAAACAGAGGAAACGTAGTAATACACTGATCACCTTTCCAAACATGATGCTTACCTGTCTCTCTATCCTTTGCTACAATACAGTACACCAGTGTAGCATCGAGAGAATCAGTTTCAATGTCCAGTACTACATCCATTACAGTGCCTCTTCTAAGTTATCTTCCTCCCCATTATCACCTAGATTATCTACCTCTGTCAAGCGTCCAGTGTCAGCGTTGAAGAACAAGTGACAAGCAACACCAGTATCTCCTGCGTATCTGTTCTTCAGTACGCGAATGGTAGTGGTGTTAGCAATGTTAGGATCATCAGATTGTTGGTCACGTTCCATTGCCACCACTCCGTCTGACAGTTGCGCTATGCTTTGACTGCCCCTAAGATGAGCGAGACTAACTTCCTTACCGTCTTCATGCCCCTTGTCACCACTACCTCTACGTAAGTGAGAGACAAGTAGTAGTGCTACGTTAGTCTCTTCCACGATAGATCGTAGCTTAGTCATTAGGTTATCAATATTTCTACGCTCATCATCACCCTCTAGTCCTGACACAAGAATGGATAGGTGATCTAAAATTATCCACTTACAGTCCAATGCTTTGATCATGTAACGAATGCGACCAAGTATCTCATCAGTCTTCATGCTACCAAAGTGATCGAATGCAAAGAACCTGCGTGTACCTACAGTTGCTTTTTGCCACGTATTCAAATCTTCACGGCTGAACTGTTCACGTATCTCTCTGATATATAGTCGAGCGTTAGCTTCAACTGACATGAGATGAAAGATAGTTGAACGTACATTCTCTTCCAAAGAAATAACACCAATGTTTTCTTCTGTATTATTAAGAAGATGATGCATAAGTTCACGCATAACACTTGACTTACCTGTACCTGTACCTGCCGTAAATGTAACCAGTTCTCCAGTACGAATACCATAGAGTTTATCATTGATACCTTGCCAAGGATATAGACAAGTCTTGTAGTCACCTTCCTCGTATAGCGCATCACCCATGTCAGCAAGGTTAAGAATACCTGCTGGTGTGTACATCTTAGCGTTCCACCATGCGCGGGTAAACTCTTCACGCTTACCGTTCTGAATGTACTCACATGCATCCTTGTACTCAAGGTGTACGATCTTGCATTGGTTAGGTTCAAAGAGAGAGGCAACCTGCTTTGCTGCCTTGCGTCCTGCGTCATCATTATCAAAGCACAGCACGATGTTATCATACTGCGACAGGTATTGAAGGTTTGCTTTACAGTTACGTAGAGCAGATGCTGCACCATCCTTGATAGAAAGGACAGGCCATTTACTGCCAAGCATTTCGTATGCGGCAAGCGCATCTAGCTCACCCTCACAGATGGTAACGTACTTACCACCCTGATTGAATAGGTTCTGTCCAAAGAGTGTACCCTGTCCGACATTCCCAATAGCACGTATATCTTTTGGTAGGTTACGAACCTTATCACCTACATGGTTGTTGTCACTATCATAGTAAGGATATAGATGTTGGATAATCTTGTTAGAGTTATCTTTTACTGTACGTACATTATACTTCTTACAGGTAGCTTCTGATATTTTACGATCAGGAATGCTAGTGATCTGTCCGTTAACACTCATGGGTCGTACTGTACTTTGTTGTTGTGGTTGAACTGACATGCTGTCATCCTTTGATTTAAAATAAGTTGAACAACTATAACACCAAGAATGTCCATCGCTGTATGTCATACATGCATCACTGGATGAACACTCAGGACAAGAACCGCGCTTTACTACGTGACTTTCTGTTTCCATCATATCTTCACGATCCTATAAACAGTTTCGTTTCTGTTACCATACACAGTTAGCTTACGCCTACTACGGTTTAGTTTGTTATCATATTTAAGATGGGTAGTCAAGGACTTTATTGAATCAAGAACATCATACATCTCGTCTAGTGTTCCTGTATCAACAGCTTGGTTGTTGGTCTTGTTCACTAGACGGTACATACTTTTTATCCTTTTCATCTTACTCACTCCTCTTGTTTGTTTAGCAACTCATCGACAAACGCCATGTCACCTGCCATAATCTCCTCTGTTTCAATGGAAGCTAACTTCTTTGCTTCCTTTCTGTTATAACCTTCTTCCATATAGGTGGACAATAGTTCACGGAAGATTGTCTTACGATCTTTTTCCCACAGGTTTTTCATCTACCCTGTCCTATGTATCTCTTCCAATTCTTACGCTTGTGTTTGTTCTTTGGATTGGTGTTAACTGAATGACCAATGCTTGTCTGTTGGTGTTTCTTCAGTTCAATCTTTGTATTAGTTCCTATGTCTTTCTTACTTGCCATTTTCTTCTCTTACCTTTTTAAATCGTTCACTAACTTTATCTCTATGTTCTTTAGACATTTCTTTTCTCCAAGGATTTTTACCTAACCTAAAAGGCCAGAGATGACAAGAGTAAACTGTACATAATTTCACCTCACTGAAACTACCACCACTACACTCAATACAATTATTCTTTATTGCTTTTAGAACAGGTGTACTTATATGTCCATGTTTTTCTGCTTCACTCTTCATTGATTAACGCCTTCCATGATACAGGAAATAAATCCTTGATGATGTTATTCCAACTCTCTGCTAGTTCTTGTATCTCCTTTTGTGCGTGCTTGTCAATACGTAACTTATAAGCACGTGCAAATGCAGCAAGAGAACCAGTAACATAGTAACTTGTGTACATTGACTGAGGTAAGACCATACGTGCCTGTTCAGGACACACACCTAAGTCCATCAACCATTCGTACTCCTCTTGGCAGTACTCAATTACATTTTTATATGCTGCTTTAGCTTCTAATTCTGGCGCTCCTTCAATTGTTTTCTCACTACTGCCTTGCTTGACATTGTCTGCTTTACCTCTCCATGTATCTGGAGTGTAAAACTCTGGAGTGTCATCAACATACCGCCTACTAACTTCATTATAACTAAATCCTATTGTATGTTTGAACCTTTGTCTTGCAACAAAGATAGGCACAGTTTCTCTGAGCGTGATCATACAGTGCGTGAATGGTGTGAAGTGGTTGTGCTTGGCAAGGTAACGGATCAGTGCAGCATCCTTTGCTGACAGTTCCTTACGTACACTATGGTTTACTTCCCAATCACTTTCTTTATCAAAGGATACCCGTGCTGCATTGACAACAGTTAAGTCTGTACCTAGACAAGATATAAGTTCAGCTTGCATTTAGTTTTCTTTCTGATAGTTTTTCTAATTCAACTTCTGTTATAGATAGTTTTTCTTTTAGATAGTCTACTTGCTCTTTGAGAACTTTAACTTTTTTGTATTCAGTATACAGTTGTTTGTTCAGTTCCTTTATTTCATTCCTTGCTAGGTCAATTTCTGTTGTCATGTTAGAAACTCCTTAACAATTCTGTCTCGTATATTCGATATACCTTTTGCAATATCAAACAGATCGTCACGCTGTAGTTTACCCGTCGAGTCATTATACTTTACCTTCCATTCGTCCCGATCAGCTTCAATATCATTTACTAAATCTAGTAAATCATTTAATTCTTTAACTAAACTAGGCATAACTCCTGTCTTGTAGTTTGTCATTCTTCTTTCCTCGCTGTCAATCAAACCCTGAATATAGATACGTACTCTTACTGGATCAAGATGTTTTATTTCTGTTATTGATATTTCTTTGAGAAAGTTTTTCAGATCATGTAGTAGTACCATCATGTTAGAAGCTGTCCGTAAATCCAAAGTCAGGATACTCTTTCAATACCTTTTTAAGTTTTGGTTTGAATGACTTACTCTTTGTTTCTAACATATGGATTGTACATCCAAGTTCAAAGCACAGATAGTCAATGTCTTCTTCTTTGAACATCTGCTTTGTGTTATCTACATAGTCGAGAGCAAGATCATCAATAGAAATTTTCTTGATTGGTTTTACACCATAGTCTGCATCAAGATAGAAGGCAACATACAGACCATCGTTATGCATCTCTAGTTGCACACCAATGTCTTCAATCTTAAAGCTACCTTTGATCATAACTGTACCACTCCTTTCTCTGTTGTATAATAAACTTTACATAAACCAAACTCTACGATGCATCTATAACATCCCTTACATGGCTTTGCAAGAGTTGTTTTGAATTTGTTTGTACGTTCATGTTCTCTCTTCACACGTACAACAAACATCGTACACTTAGACAGGTCATCACCTACTGTACGTACTGCGTTCTTGATTGCAGCTACCTCTGCGTGCAGGTGTATGGCATGTTCATGCTTGCCATACTTGGCTTGAAACGGATCAGTCTTGTATGAATTAACACCAAGACCTACAAGATTATTCTTATACCATACACCTGCCGCAAGACGATAGCAACGAACTGGATCAGTGATATCTTCTGCCACTCTGGCAAGTAGATCAATCGCCTTTTCCATTCGGATACTCAATGTTCTCTCCATGTTGTTTGAGTGCAGTGATAAAGTGTGCATGATCCATTAGTACATTTAGAATAGATTGTCTAGGTACTTTTACTTCCCTTGCATTCTTTCTTGCTTTGTCCACTGCCTGATGCAATAGGTCAAAGTCTTTGTCACTCGTGTACAGTTTCATGCTCGCCTCATTTATGTTACCTGTTATTGCCACTACCCTTTAGAGTATTTCTTTTCTGTCTGTCCTGTAATTTCTTGACGTTTAGTTCTGCTACCTCTGAAAGATTTGTACCAACCATGTATGCCATCTCTGATACAAACCACAGTACATCACCCAGTTCTTTCTTCATGTCAGTTATTGGTAATGCTTTACCATCACCTCTGATCCACTTAGATACAAGTGATGCAACCTCTCCTGCTTCAGATGCAAGGCCAGTAGCTAGATACTCAAAGGCTTTCTCCTTTGGATAGACAGCAGTTGAGTGTGCTTTATTTTGGTATTCATTCAAGTTCATATACAAAATCCTATGGTAAGTAATGTAGGGACAAGCCTACTAAACCTGTCCCATTTATGGTTTGACAATTCAATTGTCATGTAGACACAGACCTAGACCAAGACCTAGACCAAGACCCAGACCTAGACCAAGACCCAGACCTAGACCCAGACCTAGACCAAGACCAAGACCCAGCCCAAGACTCAGACCAAGACCAAGACCCAGACCTAGACCTAGACCTAGACCTAGACACATATTTACGAGTTATGAACATTTTAGTATGCCAAACGACTCAATACTCTGCGTGGCTATATACCAATCATTTGGTAGTGGTTGATAGTCTGCCCACTCCTTGTCTGTAAAAGGACCGGTATCGTACACAATACCAGCGTTTTCTAGTTTTACACAGGTCTGATTAACACCAACTAATTTGCCGGTGTAAATGTATGCACCGCAAAACAGTGTAACTCGCTGACCCATCAAAGATTCAAGGCCTTCATTCTCAACTTCCGTTACGATCACTTTCATTTTTCTACTCCATTGATATTGATAAGTTGTGAAGGGCAAGCCTACTACACTGGTGTAGCAGACCTGCCCCATTACAACAATCTAGTGGATGTGGTTTAAGTAGGAAGGAACTTCAACGTCGTAGTCATCTTCCCATTCTTCAAGACCGTTTAGAAAGTCATTGATATCCTCAATGTCTACCTCTTCCAGATAGTCTGCGTCCACAACATCCATGAGGTATGCACGCATATAGTTTGGAATGTCTCTGTGGTCTTTGTAATTGTAAACCATAACAGTATCCTTTCTATTTGTTGTTATGCTACTTCAAGATAGTCAGCAAACACCTTGCTGCCAAGCCACTTGCTTACCTGCTCTTGACGCTTGAACAGTGTACCATTATCACCTGCCTTAGTCAAGTCGAAGCGACCATCATCACCGTGGCTGGCGTAGTGTGTCATAGCTGACACAACGGAGAAGACATTCTTGCCACGTGTCTGTACCTCATCCATGTACTGTGCGAACAGACGATCAGACAATCCATTACGCTTTTTAGGATCGTCCACCGTACCAGTGGTGAGTGAACGGAACAGGTTCATAACCTTACGACTGTCATAGATGCGAGTGTCTGCCCACTCTTGATACTGATTGACGATGTGTTTGTGACGCTCGATGCTGTCATCGAATGCCTGAATAAACCCATCGACTTGGAAGTTCTTGGTGTGTCGCTTACGTGCTACATCAAACTGTCCACCAATCTGTCCATTGGTACAGAAGAAATCAATTACTCCACCATAGAAGACAACAGAAGAAGAACCATCGAAGGTATTCTTCATAATGTACCGCAACCCAATGTCAGTACTGTGTCCTGTTTTAGTTTCAACAGTACGTTTCATCTTAGGTAGAATGTACTCTGCATAGCAGACTGCACCGCCTTTGGTGACATGATCTTTGATCTGTACATCCTCCAACACTGATGGGTCGAAGTGGTTTACCATCTGTTCTTGCAAAGGTATGAGAACTTCCTCGTTCTCAACGACACGGTAGTTAGACTTGACGATGGACAGACACGTGTCTTGATCGGTCCAGCCATCACCCTTGGTCAGCATCTTGTAGTTGTCAGGGACAAGACCGCTGATGATACCAACAACATCCTGTTCAAAAACAGGAAAGAAAATTTCACGGTCGTTCTTTGTCGTAAGATGTTCCAACATCATATAACTCCTTGTACTTGGTTACTTTAATATAAGAATAACAACTGTCTTATATTGTTATTCTTTCTTTTCTATGTTGTCAAGTCTTTTCTTTACATCTTCTAGTTGTGTGTAATTCAACACACTATGTACACTAGAAGTAAGTAACATAGCAGGTGTTAGACAACCTGACAAGACTGTTGTTGCCACCATGATGGCGATCCATTTTTCCATGTAGCAAACCTTCCTTTGTCTCCAATGTAATAGTCACGGTACGCCTTGATAACATTGATACTTTTGTATTCGTCAGGCATACACTGCGGCGGGTCAATCCAACCCTCTTCTCGTAACTCGTATGGTAGTTGCATTAGATTACAAACAATTCCTTTTCTTTCTGTTGCATGTATTTTTCTGTATCTTTTTGTGTACTCACGACAAGTGTTAGATAACAGTCTATACAACCAACGGTAGTGATGTACACTTTGTCTTGCCCACATTGCTGACGGGTGATTCTTGTGCGTTGACTTGTAGCATTCGATTGCTGGCACGCCATCAAGTTCATGGTGTGCAGTTGATAGTAGTTGTGCATACTCAAGAATCATCTTGACAACATGCTTGTCGCAATGATATGCTGCACAAATTTCTGGGTTGTTGTGTAAGTAAAAGATATTCATCAGTCATCCTCCTCTAACGATTCAATAATGTCTTTCATCTGAAAGCCAAGACGAACAAGTCCTTCGACATATTCATCCTTGCTTATTCTTCTATAGTCATAGAGTGTACGCATTCTATCCACCTTACGCTGCCAAAACTCTTCGACAGGTACTACATTATTATCCTTGCGCGTTGTCATACGACATACCATGCTTCTCTCTCCATGTGTCACAGTACTCTTCATACTTTGACTTGCATGTCATTGGATCGAAGTACCATCTTGGCATACGATTATACCTACGTTCCAATTCGTCACACCATTCAAAGAATGTCATCATCTTTTAAGTTTCCTCACATAATAACTGCATAGCATAAGTATCATACCATACAATAGAACACAAACTGAAAGCCAATGCTCTAGCACTGACTCGTTGTGGTATGTGCCATCAATACCTGCGACAGCACACACCACACCAACGAGCAACATAAAGTTAGCCATCTACTACACCAGTGTAGTCTGTGGATAACTGGATACGACTCTCCTCTCCGTAGCCATCTTTGTAGAGGGTAGCAATCTCTCGTTCGTTACCTTCCTCATCAACAGCAACGACAGAAACGGTGTGAAAGTAACCCGCCTCTGACGCTGAAGGAACAGTCTTCTGCATCAACTTTACTTGTGACACTCCAAAAATAGTTTGTGGTCCAACTCTCATCAGTCTTACTCCTTTGCCTTTTTCTTTTCAATGCGAAAGATTTCTTTCTTGTAGTCACTCACGTTTGCAAGGTAGTTAAACTTATGACGTGACCGTTTAAGATTGTCAAGAAACTTTTCAAAGTCAAACGTACTGTTCTCTAATGCTTCAAGCAAAGCACCATGAAACTGTTGCTTGCCAATAACATTGTGTGCAAAGGTAGGATTGGTTGCACACCTTTGCATCCGTTTGATCTTGGATAGTCTATCTTTAACATACTCATCGTTAAAGGAATCATATCTTAACTTACCCTCTTTGAAATTCCAGCTACCAGTTTTATAGCTAGATGTTTTATTAAAGATTGCAATAAGAATACTATGAGACACGGTGTATTCTTCTTTGTATTTCTTGTAGATATTGTATACGTCTGCTGTCTCAGGACGTTGTGACCAGTAGTTTGCAAAGTCTGCCAACGTCCAGTTTCGCTGGTGTGTGTTCATGTTGATGAGATTCATGTCATTGTAGCTATCATCAATCATAATGTAAAAAGGTTTGCCCAACTGCTTCGCTACCTCGTATCGATGTTGTCCATCAACAATGACAAGAGAGTCACCATCTTCTCTCACTACAATAGGACGCAGACGCAGTATATCGTTACGTTCGACAGACTTTTTCAATCTGTCCACGTTGACATAGTTTATGTCACGATTACCGTGAACACCTTGTAAAGCATGATACAAGTCATCACTTGGATTTACTTTGTAAATTTTATTAGATACTTGCAAGTTCTTTGCTGTCTTTTTAAAGAAGTTTAACATGACTTGTCCTTTAGTTTAGTTTCCCAATACATCTCAGCAACCATACGACGTTCCTCGTCATACAAATGATGCCAAGGTTTATAATCGAAGTACTCATCATCAATACTTCGATACCATTTCTTTATTCGTACATGAACATCGTGTTCCATATCAGTCATCATTATCTTATCCTTTCCTATCTACAACGTCCACTAACACCCACTTGGGATAGTATATGCTTACCCATAGTGCAAGGATATCATCCTCATGGGAACTAAAGTCCCAGTCGTACAAGTTAGCAGCGGACCATTGCTGCCATTTGTTCCAACGTCCATCGGGACGCTTAGAGTATTCCACTTTGGTGTAGTACTTATGGAAAGCCATTATCTTTTCCTTTCACTTACATTGTAATTGAAACTAGTGTAGTGGATAGGTGACGGCATACACTGTCTCGTCCCAACACTTACGACAATCACCACACTCGTTATAGTTGCGGATTGCATGACATGTCTCGTCATGCTTGGTAGTAACACCCGACACGTGTTGCCAGCGTTTCTTGAACTTGCCATCAACGAACTGAGACGAATGACGTATCACCATGTTAGATGGCGTGGGACGATTAGACCGTGCCACGATCTGACTGTCCTGCGTAGGCAACCAATGTTTGAGGTATGGCGTAGCTTCCGCAACGTCATACAACATATGCAAATGCCACACGTCCAACAAGTCACCGCTGTCATGCCACCGCATATATGCAACGTCATGCATTGCCATTGTATGCAAGTCCTGCATCTCACGCTTATTAGGCATACGATGTTCGTTGCAGAAGAACGTGTCGAGATGTTCTTCCAATGCCTCTTTGAATTGCTTGTCAAATGTACGCTCAAGAACAAACACCATAGCCTCGACCCATTGCGGATGATACAAACCAACAAGGCGTACCGTCTGTGCAATTTGTACAGATGGATACGTGTAGTTTCCTCTCTCGTCTGCATAGCATCCGAAACATGGCGTGCCGGGTATGCGTGCCAGCACTTTTCCTACAGCGCAGCCGTATTGTAACGGTACAGGCAAGCCACGTTGCTTGCATATTGCCGGGACAAATGATGCATCGCTGGCGGGCAGCCCATACGACATGCCGGGCATTTTGCTAGGCTTGCCAAGCGACCCAATGATTGCGTGTGCTTGTTTCAACTTAGTTATCTGCATCGTATTACCTTTCTGTTACACTAGTGTAGTCTACTACCATTCTCTTGGTTGTCTGAATCGGCGCAACTTATACTCTTTGCCATTCATTCGGCAAGTCCCGCCATTTTCAAATAGTATAGCAGGCAAACTGATACTGCCAACTCGACAGTATCTACCCTGTACATCGTGTCCCATGATAAAGACACGTTCAAAGCCATTTGCATGGTCATTCCTCGCCGCTGCTATACTACCTGCCGCGCCGTACTCAAACGGTGTTTCTTTACCGTCTATATATAAAGTTGGAACGTGCTTCATCGTATCAATCCTCCAGCCATTGTTTGAATGTTTTGGGAAACTCGTTATGTGCCACGCACCATACGTAACACTCATAACGGTCCACCAACTTAGGTGGCGCGTCACGTTGCGTCAATCGTTGATGATGCAGGAAACGTCGTATCGAAGCATTCGTTTTCATCATGGTATTAGTCCTCTTGGGTAAACGGTAAGCTGGTTTTGATTGACTCAATCTGATCAAGACAATCATAGTACTCCAAATTCTGAAGTATGTTCAAGGCCAAGTGTCCCGATCCTCTCTCTCCAAAGTCAATCGTTAACGTCCCGACTGCACCGCCAGAATATTGCGGACCATCGTCTGCTAGTATAAAAGTTATCTTTCGACCTGACGGTGTTATAATTTGCATGTCTGCCATATCGTCACCGTATGGTTCCAAAATGCTTTGACATTGAATTTTATAGTTAGGATTGTCCTTATTCCACGCTTCCACGTGGTCACGCATCACGCTTGGCTTGTACCAAGCATCACTACGCAGGTTCGCAAGCGAAGCAAACTCTCCGCAAACAATGTCGTTGACGAACGAAGTGTTAACTCCGCTTATTTCGATTGAGTAGAACATGATATTTTCCCTTTCATTATAACTCGTACACTTACATTGTAACTAAAAGTCTTGCTTGTCTTCCCACTTGGGATGAAAGCGTGTCTTGTAATTGACGTTATCCCAACGTCCCAAGGACGGTTCGCGGTTGCCATTAAATACAGTATCGTTCGATCCAGTAAAGCGATTGGCTTGGCGCTTGGTAATGATGACACGTGATTCCGTGTCACCATCCGTGCGTCCCATGATATTGGACCAGTTGAACTGGTTGAAGTATTGCTGCGCAAGCATCTCATTGCGTAGCACAAGGCCGGTCCTAACGTCCCGGCAGTCCGTCACGATACAACGGCCAGCGGCGTGCTGTATTGTCCCGATAAGGCGCTTACGTCCATCTATTACCTTGATGGTCGTAGCGTCCCGCTTGTCTGGTGTGAATTGCATTCTTACGTCCCTTTTGGTTACATTGTAACTGGACAAAATGGCTAACAAATTAGCCAAAAAAAAGGCATGCGAATAGGCGCGGCAACGAGTGCCGCACCGTATCCGCTTGGCCTGTGCTAGGTGCTAGATGATATCGTCGATTGAAACAATTGCAAGTTTCGCCGCTTCGCGGATTGCTTCGCGGATTAGTTCGCGGCGTTCTGTAGAACAAGCGCGCCAGTTTTCCGCGATTACTTTTTGTGCTTCCTTGATTGTCGTGCGCAGTCCGTCCATCTCATCGTCGGGTTGCGCGTCTTTGATGGCCTTGCGAAGCGCCGTCATGTTATCATAATCTGTCAGGATGATTTCAAGCTCGACGGCTTGGTTTATGTACGAAGCAAAGGGACGGAAAGCGTCGACGCGCGCCTTATGCGCCTCCGTCATATCTTTCGGCTTTTTCCCGGACGTTGAAAGCTTCATGCCATCGCCGCACGCTGCGGAAAAAGTGCAATCAAGGTTGCGAGCAACTGCGACAAGCAATTGAGCGGCGGTATAAGCACCGTCTACCGCGAAAGCTTCCGCCGCTTCATCAAATAGAATATCGCCAAGATTGGCCTTCGCATTGGCGACAATTAAGCCATCATCGCCCGCAATTTCGGCTTGGGTTGAAACACGAGAGGCACTTTCAGTTACATTGTAATCGGAAGACATATTATCAAACTCCTAAAAGGTTAGGGCGGATTGCCCGGTGCAGACGAGGTGCGCCCGCAATAGGTATATGGGGTTTTTCAAGGGCTTTTGAAGGGATAAATGCAAAAATAAATAAAAAAAGATTAGACTGTTTGTCTAATAATTATTGCGTATTGGCCTAGACATTGTCTTGCAAATATTGTGCCAAGCTCATCATGTGCTGATGCGACAAATTGGCTAAAAACCGCCAATTAACAGCTTGAAAGGTGTAGATATAAATACATGCAAAGATACATACAAAGATACATTCAATAGTATATGCAAATATATATGCAATAATGGGGGTATATATGTATGCAAAAGTACATGCAATTCTGCATCTATTTCTCCGGGGAGGAAAGGTCAATAGTGCTGACCTATTTGGAAAGGTCAATAGTACTGACCTATCTGGAATGCGTCAGGATGGCTGACCTATACCCCCACGGAAAAAAATATACCCATGCGCGCGCGCGATGATAATGCCACTGTCATATATTTACCAAAAATACTAGGGGTAGTTTAAACTATAAAATAAAAAAAACCCCCCTTTGTTTTATTTTACAAAAGAGGGGTGGCTATAATAATAAAAAAATACTAGGGTCTAGTTAAACAACCTTGCCAGAACACTTAGGAAGTGCGCTACGCGGCTATATATCTATATAGATATAATAAGATCAATATCATAAAGTCTTAACCTAGTTGATATTGTAAATCTTTATTGTAATCTATATACTTTTTCTATATTTTAATCTATAACATAATCTATATAGAGAGTAGTATACCAGATACAACAGCAAAGGACAAGAGTAATAGTAAAATAAATTATAAGTGTTGCAAAAATATCACACTGTAGGTGATGATTGTCTCCATCCTTAACTCTTTTCTTCTTGTCTTCCTACAGGGTGGGGTGGTACAATACACTTGGGGTGATGATTGTCACCATCATACTTAATTCTATATAGATATAAGGAAAGGTGCTGTAGCTTATGTGTGAAAATCCTAATTGTAAATATAAATACCAGTGTAACTGCAAAGACTGTAGTTGTTCACCCCACACAGACGGAGAGGAAGGTTTGTGTAAGTGTTGCCGGGCGCGTGCCGCGCGTAAAAACATTTCTACTGGGCGCGTGCCGCGCGTAGCAGGAACAATAGAAAAAGAATAATGACAACTGATCTACAAGTGGACGATAGTTCACCCGGCCAAAAGGAAGATTTATCCAGTGAACAGGAGATTACCTATAACATTCTTTTGAATATAAGAAATACTCTGAATGTTATGGTGCAGCAACAGTCAAAGGATGACTTTCTTACTTATGTACGTAAGATAGCACCAACGTTAATTACTGACTGGCATATGGGAAGACACATTGAAGTTCTGTCAGATAAGTTACAAAAGGTAGTGGAAGGAAAGATCAAACGTCTTATGGTCTTTCTTCCACCGCGTAGCAGCAAGTCAGTAATTTGTTCCAAGTTGTTTCCTGCATGGTACATAGGTAAAAATCCTAACCATGAGATACTTACTGTCAGTCACTCTGATCAGTTGTCTAGTGACTTTGGTAGATCAGTGCGTGACATAGTGAATACAGAAGAATTTACAAATATGTTTCCCGGTGTTAATCTACGTGCAGATGTACGAGCAGCAGGTAAGTGGAAGACAAATCTAAATGGTAGTTATTATGCTGCAGGTGTAAGATCACAGATTGCAGGGAGAGGTGCACACATTGCTATCTTGGATGATGTTATGTCTGAAGAAGATTCATTCTCTGATGCAGGTAGAAGATACATCAAGGAATGGTGGCCTTCAGGATTACGTACACGTATTATGCCTAATGGTTCTATTATTATTATTAATACTAGGTATCACTATGATGACCTATGTGGGTGGTTATTAAAGCAGCAGGAAGAGTTTGATATTGATACCAAGATGCGTTGGGACGTAGTAAGTATACCTGCATGGTTAGATGAAAAGTCCAGTAAGCTGTTGGGTCTTCCTGAAGGTACAAGTTACTTTCCTGAGTGGAAGGACAATGAGACACTACGAATAGATGAGATGGAAATTAAGGCAACCAATGGATCAAAGTATTGGGAAAGCCTGTACATGCAAAACCCTACACCTGATGAGGGTAGTTTGATCAAGAAGAACTGGATCAACTGGTGGGAGTATGAAGAACCACCAAGCTGTGACTTTATCATGCAGACTTATGACACTGCCTTTAGTACCAAGACAACAGCAGACTATAGTGTTATACAAACGTGGGGAGTGTTTCATTTCCATGAGGATAGTGAAGATGGTATAGAAGGAGTAGCAAGTAACTTATTATTATTGGGAAGTGTACGTGGTAGATTTGAATATCCTGATCTAAGACGTATTGCACAACAAGAGTATCATAAGCATAGACCTGATATTTGTGTGGTAGAAAAGAAAGCAAGTGGACAATCGCTAATACAAGACATGAGACGTAGTGGTCTTCCTGTCTTGGAGTACATGCCTGACAAAGACAAAGTGTCAAGAGTATTTACTGCTTCTCCGTTATTGGAAGCAGGAAGAGTATGGTTGCCAAAAGGAAAGGAATGGTCAAGAGAATTGTATGAGGAGATGATACTGTTTCCCTATGGCAGACATGACGATCAGGTGGACGCAATGACTATGGCAATACATTATGTCAAGGACAGTTGGCGCTTGGAACATCCTGAAGACCCTGATTGGGAAGATGATATTAATCCACGCAGACAGAAGCGTGTTGCATATTGGAGAGTTTAATGCTATAGTATTTTTTATCATATTTGTTTTTATAAGGGAAAATAAAACAATGGGTTTAAAATTTACAGATTTTATGGGTTTAATTCCTGCAGCACTAGGAAGAGCAGGAGTTTTTGGTGATGATGACAAAGATAAAAAGGAAGAAGTAGTTCCTGCTCCTAAGACTGCTGAAGATGAACGAATGGCAGGAACAAAAGGTTTAGGTGTTAGCTCCACAACAACAAGAACTACTGGTGGTTTAAAAAAAGGTGGTAAGGTAGCTAAAGCTAAAGCTAAAAAGCGTAAAGGATTTAATGGTAAGGGAGCAGGAGCGGCACTTCGCGGTTTTTAATATATGCAGGAACACGTTTTAGAAAAGAGACAGGACTTTTACTTTCCTGTCAACGATGATCACTTTTCAGGAGAAGAGTATCAAAAGCCACACAGAATAAGAAGTTTACAGTTTGTAGATAACTTTGATGTTGCATTAGATGTAGGTAGTCACGTAGGTACATGGGCAGTAGACTTATGTAATATGTTCAATAAGGTTTATTGCTTTGAACCAATTGAAATACACAGGGAATGTCTTACACGTAATCTGTCAGGTTTTTCTAGTGACAGGTTTGAAATACTACCCTACGCACTGGGTGCAGAGAATGACGTAGAGATTGCACTAGAGTATGCTGCGGAAGGTAACAGCGGTACTGCTTCAATCACTACGGATGTAGAACGGGGAGAGTACAAGGCAGTACTAAAGACACTTGACTCTTTTGACTTTGAAAAGATTGATTACATTAAGGTGGACGTTGAAGGTTTTGAATTACAGTTTCTCAAGGGAGCAAGCGAAACAATCAAACGTACAAAGCCAGTAATCAATATTGAAATTAAAAATACGTGTGAACGGTTTGGTACTACACAGCAAGAGATAGCAGACTACCTTGTTGCTGATCTGGGTATGGACTGCGTAGGTAAAACAGTAGCAGATTATATTTTTATTTACCACACATAAGGTATAAATTAAATGGTAGCACAAAGACAAATACCTGAAAACCTTCCTATAGGTGGCAGTGATAAACCTTCTATAAAGATTCAAGAATCAAAAGAAGGTTTGGAAGGTCTTAAAGAAATGTTGTCAAGTGTTTTCTCTAAGGGAGATAAAGCTGCACGTGCTGCTCTTGGTCCTGCCGCTGCTTCTACAGAAGGACTTTTAAGTTTATTTGATTTACGAGATATACCTGCTGCTTTGTCTTCTGCAGGAAAAGATTTACAAACAGGAGTAACTGAGGGTGATCCTAGAGCAATGCTTGCGGGAGTGTTAGGAACTGCTCTTGTTGGTGCAGAAAATGTACCGGGAGGAAATGTACCATCTAGAGCAATTAATAGAGTTTTACGTAAAAGTCCATTAGAAAAAATTCCTAAAGAAAGTAGATTTTATAGAGAACCAGCAATAGTTCCTGAAGCACCCTTAAAAATTGCAGCTAAATATAAAGATAAAGATAATTTTCTTTTAGACGAAGAAGGTAATCCTGTTGTTGTTTATCATTCAACTGAGTCAACTGAACCTTTTAAAGAATTTAATACAGCAAAAGAATTATCTGAAATAGCATTTGATCCTAAAAATAAAGGATATAATTTTATGTCTACTTCTTTATCACCTGAAACAGCAGGATCATTTGGATTAAGTGGTAAAGGAGAACCTGGTGCACGTCTTATTCCCGGCATGGTAAAAGCAAATAAAACTTTTGATTATCAAAATAAAAAACATATAAAAGAACTTGAGAAAATATTAGATAAAGAAGATAATGCAAGGGTTAAAAGTATTGAAAGAATGAAATTATCAAAAGATTCTACTATACTACAAGATATTAAAAATATAATAAAAAAAGATAGAAAATTATTAAAGGAAGGTAATTTTAATATTATAGAAAGTACAAAAGTCCAAGATATTTTAAAAGAATTAGGATATGATTCATTTACAACATATGAAAGAAAAGCAAAAAATATTATGCTTCTTGAACCAGAAAAACAATTTATTCCATTGTTTGATGTAGAAAAAACAAGTACACTTGGCTATAAGAAAGGTGGTTCTGTGGTAGAACGTAATCCTTACAACTATACAGCAAAGGCAATATAGAACATGGCAACTGAACGCAATCCGTTTGATCCTATTCCTTCAGTAGAACTTTCAGTCGTAGAGATTGAAACTGAAACAGAAGATAGTGCAGCAAGTATGGAATACGATCCTACTGATGGTGGTATTGTAGTAGAGTTTAAAAGTAATCTAGATGAAGGCTTGTCTGACGAACAGATCAAAGAGGAAGACGAAGAGTTTTTTAGAAACTTAGTAGATGATTTGGATGAAGACGCACTTGAAGACATTGCCATTCAAGTACATGACAACTTTACTGCAGACAAAGACAGTCGAGCAGAATGGGAAAGTATGTTTGAACGTGGCTTTGATCTGTTAGGTCTAAAGCTGGAAGAAGCATCAGAACCATTTGAAGGTGCATGTACTGCAGTTCATCCAATCCTTATTGAGTCAGCAGTTAAGTTTCAGTCAAAGGCAACACAGGAATTGTTTCCTGCCAGTGGACCAGTAAAGTCCCAGATCATTGGTGAAGTATCAGAAGAAAAAGAAAAGCAAAGTCATAGAGTCAGAGACTTTATGAACTATCAGATCACTGAACAAATGCCTGAGTACTTTGACGAGTTTGAGCGTATGCTCTTTCATCTACCACTTATTGGATCAGCATTTAAAAAGATTTACTTTGACAGCAGTTTAAACCGACCTGTATCAGAGTTTGTACCTATTGATCAGTTCTATGTGTCCTACTATGCTACCGATCTACGCAGAGCAGATCGCTACACGCATGTTATCTATCGCTCACCAGTAGAAATGCAGCGTGACATGGCAGCAGGAATGTATGCAGAGGTAGACCTACCTGAAGCAAGCACACCAGAGTTTGCTCCTATCAGTCAGAAGATGGATACAATCATGGGATTGTCTCCTTCTGGTAGTCACGATCCACAGTACGTTCTGCTTGAGCAACACTGTTATCTTGATCTTCCCGGTAAGTTTGAAGACGATGATGGTTTGTCTCTTCCTTACATTGTTACTGTTGAAGAACAAAGCCGACAGGTTTTATCTATTCGTAGAAACTATAACAAGGATGATCGACGCAGAGAAAAGAAAATCTTCTTTACTCATTATCGTTTTGTTCCCGGTTTTGGTTTCTATGGTTTAGGTTTAATTCACTTCCTTGGTAATCTTACAATGACTGCAACTGCAGCAATGCGTAGCTTGGTTGATGCAGGTCAGTTTGCAAATCTACCCGGTGGCTTTAAAGCAAAGGGTTTACGTATTGTAGGTGATAATGATCCTATTGCTCCCGGTGAATTTAGAGAAGTTGAAGCTACAGGTAATGATCTGTCTAAGATGATCATTAATCTACCATACAAAGAACCTTCACAAACTTTGTTTCAGATGCTAAATTTTGTTACTGCTACTGCACAGAAGTTTGCCGACACAACCGAACAGGTTATTTCAGATGCAGCAAGCTACGGTCCTGTTGGTACAACAATGGCACTGTTGGAAGCAAGTAGCAAATTCTTTAGTGCAATTCATAAACGATTACATAAGTCTCAGCACGATGAGTTTAAATTATTAAGTCGTATTAACTTTGAATATCTACCTGATGAGTCTATGGTAGATATTCCTAATGGTACAATTAATATCTATCGTAATGACTTTGATGGTAGGATTGATATTATTCCTGTATCTGATCCTAATATTCCTTCTTCTGCACACCGTATGATGATGGCACAGCTTGCACTACAGTTGTCTCAGTCAGCACCTCCCGGTATGTTCAATGTAGAAGAACTTAATAAGACAATTCTTCAGGCAGCAAACATTCCTAATCTGGATAAGATCATGCCTGAAAAACCTTCACCAATGCCTCTTGATCCTGTCAGTGATATTCAAGCTGCAGTTAAGGGTATGCCTATTCAGGCGTTCGTTGGTCAGAACCACGATGCACATATTCAAGTAAAGACAATGTTCATACAAGACCCAATGAACGGTGCTAATCCTATGATGCAACGTATTGTTCCTGTGCTACAGGCAAACATTCAGGAACATATGGTAATGAAGTATCAGGAACAAATTAGTGGTGTATCAAAAGAAATGATTGGACAGTATGGACCAGAAGCTGCAGCGGCAGGTGTGGACGTACAAGACCCACGACTTATGGAACAGGTTATTGCTGCTGCCGCACAACAAGTAGCACAGGCAAATCAAGCTGCAGCACAGATGCAAATGGCAGCTACACCTGAAGCACAAATGGTTCAGATTGAACAACAGCGTCTGGGTGTTGAACAACAGAAAGTTCAAACACAAATGGCAAAAGAAGCTGCTACTGCTGCTAATAAGAATCGTGAACTTGATCTTAAAGAAATGGAAATACAGTTAAATATGTTCAAAGAAGGTGCTAGTCTTTCCAGTGCAAAAGAAGAAAAAGAAATGGATCGAAATGCAAAGAAAGCAATTGCAGCTTTGGATGCTCTTATTGATCTTGCCAAGACAGAAGCAAGCATTGATAAAGATAAGGCACTAAAGGCAGCAGACATGCTTACTAACTTTATTGGACAGACACGTAAAGGATAAGAGGTTTTGAACTTTTGGGATGAGTTAAATTTAAAGTACGAAGAAAAAATACTAGACTTAAAAAATTCTCTTGCATATGGCAACGCTTCAAGTTACGATGAATATCGACACGCAGTAGGTGTGATCGAAGGTGTGGAATGGGCAACTGAATGCCTCAAGCACATTGTAAAACAACGTATCTATGAAGAGGAGGATAACAACTAAATGCAAGCAGTACGTATGGATAAAGCAGTTGATGCTGCAGACTGGATAACAGATGAAGATGATATTAAGTTAGACTTAAATAGTCTTCCAAATCTTCCCGGTTATCATTTGCTGGTTCTACCAGTTGCAGTAAAACAAAAGACAAAGGGTGGTATTATTCTACCTGATAAAGTAAAGGATGATGTAGCTTACCTAACTACCGTTGCTAAAGTTTTAAAGAAAGGTGACTTAGCTTATAATGACGAAGACAAGTTTCCTAATGGAGCATGGTGTGATGTAGGTGACTACGTTTGTTACGCAAAGTATTCAGGACAGAAGTTTATATATAAAGGTATGAAACTACTTCTTATCTTTGATGATCAAGTAATTATGAAAGTTGAAAAACCAAGTCTACTTGATCCTACATATCATCTTTCAAATTAAATTTGTATATTATAATAACTTATTGTACTATACTAATACAGCGGGTAAATTAAAACCAATTCGTTAGATTCGCTGCTAACGGGTAAGAAAGGAAAAATAATGAGTGAAGAATGGTCAACGGTTGAAGTAAATTCAAATGAGGATGAAAGTTCTAAAGTTGAGTTTGAAGTTGAAGAACAACCAGAAGTAAAAGAAGAACAACCAAAAGAACTAGCACTAGTAGTTGAACAGGCAGAAGAACAAAACGAAGAAAGACCTGAAGAACTAGAAGGTATTCAAACCAAGGGTGCAGAGAAAAGAATTAAACAGTTAATTCGTCAACGTAAAGAACGTGACGAAGAATTGCAACAGCTACGTAGTGAGATTCAAGGACTACGTAACCAAGTACAAGAAAGAGATACACAGCTTTCTTCAAGTTTAAAGAATACTATTGATAGTACTGAAAGTCAATTAGAATCAAATCTTGAGTCAGCTAAACAGTTATACAAGCAAGCCGTTGAGTCAGGTGATACTGACGGAATGTTAACAGCACAAGAGAGCATGAGTAAAGCCTATGCAGAACAAACTCGTGTAGAACAGCAGAAGGTAGCTTGGGAAGAATATAATCGTGCTTTAGAGTCAAGTGGGCAACAAGCAACACAAATTGCACAACAGCAACAGCAGACTCAAGAGTATGATCCAAAGGCAGTTGATTGGGCAACTAAAAATTCATGGTTTGGTCAGGATCAAATTATGACTGCTGCTGCTCTTACTGTTGATCAAGAACTGAAGGGTGAGGGTTATGATCCTTCAGATGATGATTTTTATGAGGAGGTTGACAATCGTTTGCGTCAGCGTTATCCTCATAAGTTTCAGGATGTTAACTCTGAACCTGAAACACCTCGTTTGCAGGACACGGCTACAAGTTCTGCTCAAGTGGTAGCGGGTGCGTCACGCACACCAAAAACTTCTCAGAGTAATAATAAAGTCAAACTTACTCAAGAGGATGTAAGGTTGGCAAATAAATGGGGTATACCACTTGAAAAGTATGCTGCTGAAAAGCTAAAGGTTGAACAAGCCGATGGCGAATACACCAGTGTTTATAGTTAAGCGTGGATAAGGAAGGAAAATACAATGGCACGAAATACAACATCACGTGAATCAAGCATGAGGGAAAATAAAACTCGTAGAGTTTTTGAAGAACCAAATTGGTTAGATATTCCTGATACAGTTCGCAACCGTTTTAAAGGTGAAGGAATGTCTCTTCGCTGGTTACGAATTACTTTGAAGGGACAAGACGACATTCAAAACATTGGCAAGCGTTTAGCTGAAGGTTGGGAATTAGTCAATCAGGAAGAAGTTCCTGAAATGCTTGTATCTTCCGTCGTGAGGGAAGAAGGACGATATGCAGGAGCGGTCTGTCGTGGAGACTTGGCTTTAGGCAAAATGCCTACTGACCTAGCTGAATCTCGTCAAGAATATTATGAAAACAAGAGTAGAGAGGCAGTACAAGCTGTTAACATGCAGCTAATGAACAACTCTGATTCTCGTATGCCTATCTCTAACTCTAGTCGATCAAAGGTTACAACAGGACGGCGAGCATCTTTTCAAGATTAGTTTGTTTTCCTGTTTGTCAATGTATTTAACAAGGAAAGGAACATAGTGTTATGACTACTACTAAGACACTAAATGGACTTACTCCTTCCCGCATTCGTGGTGGTGCACCTAATAGCAAAGCCACAAATGACTATCCGATTGCGAGTGCCTATAACACTAACATTTTTACTGGTGATATCGTCGTTAACAATGCTGGGAATATTGAAGTTCTAACTACTACAACTCAGAAAGCTATGGGTGTTTTCATGGGTTGCCGTTATGTTGCTAATGGTGAACCAAATTGGTCAACTTACTGGCCCGCTAATACTTCAGTAACAGAAGCATATGCTGCTGTTGTTGATAATCCACAAGCAACATTCATTGTTCAAGCAGATGCTACAGTTTCTGCTGGAGATATTAATTCACAAAACTTCAATGTTACACTAGGTGCAGGTTCTACCTTTACTGGCAAGTCCGGTTTTGGTCTTGAAGCTGGTACACGTACAACTGGAAATGCAATGCTTCGTGCTATTGCAGTTCTTGATACACCGGGTAATGACATTGCTGTTGCTACAGAGCGTGCCTTCCCCAAGTTGGAAGTTCGTATTTTGAAGCATGTGGATGCATATATCTCTGCTGATGCTTCAGTAAACTAAGCGAGGGAAAGGAGTAATTAATAATGGCTATTAATCGCGCTAGTATTGCTAAAGAACTTCTTCCCGGTCTAAATGCCGTTTTCGGCCTTGAGTATGGGGATGTTGATAATGAACATGCACCTCTATTCGATGTTGAAAATTCAGATCGTGCATTTGAAGAAGAAGTTCTATTTACTGGATTTGGTACTGCACCTGTTAAAAATGAAGGTGCTGCTGTCCAGTATGATGACGCACAAGAAAGCTACACTGCTCGGTATACACATGATACGATCAGTCTTGCCTTCTCAGTTACAGAAGAGGCTATGGAAGATAACCTCTACGACACATTTGCTAAACTACGTGCACGTGGCCTTGCCCGTGCAATGGCAAATACCAAGCAGGTAAAAGCTGCAGACGTTTTCAATAACGGCTTTAGTGGTTCCTATCTTGGTGGTGATGGTCAACCACTATTCAGTGACAGCCATCCAGTTATTGATGGTGGTGTTCAAGATAATGAT